>OMNT01000011.1_pt1 | contig 226665 bp, 203 predicted proteins | sample 1672551 | NCBI WGS metagenome assembly OMNT01 (sample SAMEA3136698, study PRJEB25190) | human gut metagenome | reverse complement strand
TTTCAGACTGAACACGGCTTATCAGCCCTTGATTTTCCATTCTTTCCAGCATCGTAGTAAGAGATGTTATCGCTAATCCGCATTTAGTCGAGAGTGACCTGATTGAGATACCATCCTCCTGCCACAGCACATAAAGAATACGCCCCTGGGCTCCATTAAACGCATCAATATTCTTTTCACTGAGAATCTTCTCGAAAATCCGGTCTCCAAGCTGTTTTATTTTGGTGACAAGAAATCCTCCATTCATTTCCATACAAAAGCTCCTATATAGTAGTTTATTAAAAACATACTATATAGGAGCTTTATTGTCAACAGTTTATATGTCTTAATAGGTAAATCCCATTTTTTTCAATTCTCCAAACTGGAATTTGTGGGTGAGATTGAATATCTCTTTAATACTCAATTCCTTTTCGTCTTTACGCAAATGATGACTGCTACAATAATCATTGGAATCATACTGATAATACCAATATATGCTGGACCTAGAATTGCCATATTGGAATAATCAGGTTTTACCAGATATGCAAAAATAGTAAATGCATTGGTAGCACCATGCATAAGAGATGGCAACCAGATGGTCTCTGTCTTTTCATATACATAATCAAATAATATCCCCATCATAATAGTAGCGACACAGAACACAATCGGACCAAGTACCGGTGCGCCAATATATTCTTTACCATACTCATATCCAGCCAAAATCATAATCGGCCAATGCCAAGCCCCCCAAATAGTACCACCTACAATTCGACCCTTAGTAACACCCAGCTTCTTCTTCAAATATGGATACAGCGCACCTCTCCAACCAACCTCTTCGCCTAATGCGACAAACATATTCAGAAATGGTGCAATTGTCACAGCTTGAACAGACGTAATCAGCAGATACATTGGTATCGTGATACCCTGTGCCTCGAACTGTTCCAACGCTCCCGCTTCCTCTAAAAGACCTCTTAACGTCATAAATTCAGAGTCAAATGTATCCGGGAAAATCACAAAAAACAAGACCCCTCCAAGGATACTTAATAACGCCGGCATCCAAAGGGCAAAGAATACATAACGAAGTTTCCCTTTTAAATGTGGTACCCATCCCATACCTTTTAGTGGGATTCTGGCTATCAGTACTCCAAGAAATGGCATAAACATGGTAATCATCAAGATAACAGCAAACACCATCTGATTTCCATTATTGCTAAAAATACTTGCTATCATTTCTAAAATCCAGGCCAACCCAAATGCGACTGCCATGTATATCACAAATTGTTTCTTACTCAAATTAATTGTTTCCATTATGCATCCACCTCTTTTCTATATACTTCCAAACTCCAGATTCTCCTCCTGCAGGTAGGGCAAGTTAGCTTTCGTGTCTTTGGCGTATGATTTCCAAAGAATGCTTCTAATTTCTTTGGCTGAAATCTGGTATGGCATTCCGGACAGAGATACTCTACCCGCTTGTACCAATAGCCAAACATAATTGCTACACAAATAGGAATCACTGCCATGGCCACAAAAAATGGCAACCAGATTCCTTTTAATATACCAATCACAAAAGTAACAATTTCGACAATTTCTAACGGAATTGCTATGATCAGCATTTTTTTGTACATTTTCTTTCGCTTTTCTTTTTCCTCCATAATCGATGATATGTCATGAATTGTTTTTTGCGACCCATCCTTGAAAGAAGCCAAAGAACTTCTTATGCCTTTAATATTTTCTAATTGTTTCGTTTTTTTCTTGACATCCGCCTGAATATTTTTTTCTTGCTCATCAAGCAAAAGTTCGATTACCTTTTTTGACTCTTCGGATTCCAATATTTCAGCAATATCTTTTATAGAGATATCCAAATATCTTAAAAAGCAAATCGTTTCCAATGTGGCAACATCCTCTTCGGAGAACAGTCTTCGTCCCCCTTCCGTCAAATCTGTTGGCACCAAAATACCTCTTTCATCATAGTATTGAATCGTTCTTACTGAAACGTTGCACTTCTTTGCAAGCTCTCCTGTTGTGTATAATGACATATCCTGCCTCCTTTCAAGGTCCATATTAGTACATAACGTAGCGTGACAAGCAATATATCACGCTACGTTATTTTTTGATTTTTTCAAATAATCAAATTTTTATATCAAACCAGACAGCGAGAGAAATTCAAATTTGCTTATTTTAACCAAATCGGACCGACAATAAATATTCCCCAAAAGAGAACTGTAATAATGACTAAGGCTTCAGATACAGACCAGTAAATGATTTTATATTTTTTTACCGTAAGAGGATATATAAAATATATCAGTACAACTAATAGCTGTAAAATGATAAATAGTATTGTTTCCTCAACCGTTGCAGATATGAAAAAGTCAGCAGCGCCCTTTGCTACACCCTTACCTATAAGCCAGATATTGACTGCCAAAAAAGAAACGATTGAAAGAATTAGCTTTACACCAAATCTATTCATGTTATTCCCCTCCAAATTCAAATTTTCACCTTATTTTACAAATCAAACAATTGCTCATAATCCACATAATCATCTGAGATTGCCTTAATCGTTAGTTGCGGCTGTGTAGAAACAGCTTTTTTGAAAATATAATATATCTTAACAGGTTCGCTCTCTAAGTCATTCTCTTCAACAAATAATTTTACACATGCTTTATCTCTTGGTAACTCTAACTCGTCATAAGCTTTGATGAATGTATTTTCATCAGCTAACCAATCAAATTTTGCCCAATCACTTACATAACCACAATTTAATATAATGCTAAAAAAATCTTTAATGTTATTTGCTATAATCCCTGCTTGCCCTTCGGAATCCAAATATCCTATTAACGATTGATTTAACAAAACAAACACTCCTCCCGAACCATCACACGCAAATGGTTCCATATCATAATTACACTCACTACATACTATAAGTGATTTCAAATCATCACATAGGATATCATCTTCTGCAAAATCAACACCACATTCACACGATAAATAATCACATAAGTCTTCACTATTTTTAATTTGTTTTATAAATTGAATATCACAATCTCGCATTGCCTTGCCTCCACTAACTTCCGATTTTCACGTTAGGTTTCATCCAAATATATTTCTATTTTGCTGAATACCTTATCTTTACAGGAATTAAACTCAGGAGTCTTTTTGATATAGCTGAATATATCTTCTTCAATATCCTCATTCCATATAGTTCGTTGAAAATCTTTATTTTCTTCCGTTGGAATATATAACACATCCACATGAATTTGATAATACTCTTCCTCATCATTAGGAAATTGTCTAACCAAAGAAAAGTTAAACATAGGTTTTCCTGTAAAAGAATAGGTTCCTGTTTCAAATAAAATCATATCTTCTTTAAGTGGCATATTACACATCTCTTCGAACACGCTTACTATGTGTTCCAGGCTAGAATTATCTGAAATGCTATTTTGCAAATATCCTAATAAACTTTCCTTTGATATCTTCTTAAATCTATCAAATAATCCCATTTGAACCCTCCTGTAATTTGTACTTATAGGCTCAGCATAAGCCCCAATATCATATGTAATATATTATTACAACAAAACCATAACCCATGTTGTAATATCGTTCTGATTCCATAAATGACTAAATAACCGCCTTGCCTATTTCCTCAGAATCTGCATCAGCAAATAATATAAATTCTTTGATGATTTCATCATATGTATATTGTCTTTTATGTGATTTTTTCATCGAATGTATTATATACTGATTATCTTCAGTGATTTTAACACGAACATAATGATTATTTTTCCAAAAAGATACTCGGCTTCTATATTTCGTATTTTTCTTCCATGCAGCATTTTCTTTTCGCTCATTAGGCGTCAGCGAAGATAAAGGACTGTTGACCAATATCATTTTGCGTTCTTATACGAAAGCAAAATATGGCTTGGCGCAAACAATATTGCTGCGATAAGCAACAGAATTGATCTGCTCATAATTCCACTAAACAAGAACAAAACTGAGGGAATAACAGATAGCGCCAGTGCTCTGAATATGCTGCTCTTCTTAAAGCAAATTATCCAAATTGCACAATACAACACTACTAATATCGCGTCCACAATAAGGTATATGGCAAATGCTTCGTCAGACCACCACCCGAACCATGTTCCAGGAATGTTAATTATCATAAAACCAAAGCAGCCAAACCTTCCTATCTGTTCTGCAACCTCAACAAATTTATTGCTCCATTTGTTTTGAAATCCCTCTTTGCATCTAACTGCAAAAATAATATTGGGTATCATAATAACTGCAATCATTATCAGTCCGAATATATTTAACCAGTCCATAACTTTCTCCATAAATTCACATCACCACATGCCCTTGTCTGGACGCACCACTGAATTTTATCTGATATTATCATAAAATCTCTGCAACACGATCGCCAACTCTTCCGGAGCTTCTATGTTTGCTTCATGACCTGTTTTCGCAAGTTCATGGAAACAGGCGTTGTTAAAATATTGGCAAAGTTCTTTTGAAGTTTTTTTGTTTGCAGCGTCCTTTTCCCCACAAATGAGCAATACCGGACAAGACACCTTATGCAGGGAGTCACTGAAATCCAATTCAGCCATCGTCCCGCACAGGCTGATAACATCCGCTTTTTTGAAACCCATTTTACTGAATGCCGAATTCGGCATAAGATGAAACAACATATTCTGAACTTTCAATAATTTTTGGGGCATTTTATACTGTGCTGCAATTAATACGAGCGCTTTTACTTTATCTGGGTGGTCTATCGCATAATTAAGTGCCAAAACAGCGCCTAGAGAAAGCCCACATAAGACAATTTCATCGTTCACCTTGTCACATTCTGATGAGAATGCCGAATATAATTCCTTATATGTAGCAGATTTTCCTTCTAACATCTCTGCCAAACTTAATTTGACACTACTTTCCGATACCTTCGTTTCTTTTATTACGCTATTCCAACTGTCTGGTTTTTGTCCTAGTCCATGCAAATACAAATACTTCATATATTGTCACTCCCTAAAACCAAAACCAGAAAAGCTTCCCGCCATATGGATTTTTCTTACTGAGCAGCCGTGCTGAAACTGCATGGAATAATAAAAATGCACCGCTTATGATCGTCATTACCAGTTCAAACTGTGATAAGACCGACATGGAATTATCATTATAGCCTATATAAACGTTCTTGCTGCCCAGAATGATGCAATTTCCCTCATACCAGAACACATCGGCACCATTGACCGGTGAATCCGCCTTAATCTGCAACACCGTATAAGTTGGCCGAATGCCTTTCCCATAAATTGATTTGCGATTTCTGACAGCATTTCCGCTATATACCTTGACATGATTGGAGCTCTGCCGGGAGCTTTGATATGTTACAGTTCCTGTTGTATGATTCTTCGCGCAGGCATATCCGACCACCTGCGTCATACCCGCCACAAAGAAAATCAAAGCAACTACAAGTGCCAAAATCTCAGCCGTATAGAATGCATTCACCGATTTGTTCTTCGCATCTGTCTCCTCATCACTACTCCATGGTTTATTACGGAAATTGCGAATTGCAGATGGCAACAGGCTGATTGCACCAACCATCCCCAACAATGATAAAATCAAACACATAAGTACCGGCGTCTTTGTTCCGATAACCAGGTCTGCATTCACACCTTGTTTTGTCGATTCATCCATAAATGTGATGTTACCACTTACCAGCACCTTTTCATCCTGTTTTAGATGTGACTTGTTCCCAGAATAATAATAGTGGAAGAATATCGTTCCTCCATCCTCTCTGGCTTCGTCTACCTTTAATACTGCATAGCCGCTTGTCCCATGCTTGTCCGCATCCGCAACCGTTGCCGGCAATGCACTCGATGAAAGCAAAGAGAATCTCGGCACACAATAAATCGCAGTCACAGCAAACAAAACAACACACACGATGGCAATCACCATATTTGAAACATTCTTTTTGTAAGTCATATATAATCCTCCATTCATTATCTTTATGTGCTGATTTCTCAAACTGTTCAATTTATTCAAACTTAAATATATTAAGTCCTGTTCCTTCATCATAAATTCTGTCAACTTTTCCATCAATTACCGAAATTACCATCTCACAGACTGCGCTGACAACAGCTCTGTCCAGATGTCCGCCAAACACTTCACCCTTATGTACCCCTGTCTTATCCTTTCAGGCATTGTATAGAGCTCTGAAAATATATGCTCTACTGTTGGATTTGCCCTGATGATCGTGAAGTCTCCCATCTGTGAAAGCTTCCTTATGCGCTCCAAACAGACACTCGCTCCTGCCCTCACGGCAGTAGTTGATCTCCATCACTCCATGCGCCGGCTCCTGCTCCTTGTTGCAGTACGCCATATGCATGTCATTGTACACCAGCTCGATTCCAGGAAACACATGATACATCGTTATATCCCCGGTTCCACTCTCGTTCTCAAGGTGGAAACGGCTGCGCCCTCCGTCATCACCGCCGTGTTCATGCACGGAATCACCATACAGATCTATGCTGGTGAAAGTGTCAGTTGATGATTTTGCCCTAGTTTCTGCATTCATTTCCAATATATCCGCTATAAGCTAATAGGGATTTTTCATACATGGGGCTCCTGTCTAGTATTTATATCATTTAGAAAACATTCCAGATTTTATGATTGACCTTAATACAGTGATTGCTTCCTCATATTCTACTGGTTGATTCTGAAAATATGTTGTAATCTCATTGTAATCGGATCGATACACATCATCGTCAATAATTGTTTCAAGAAGCTTTGGAACATCTATCTCTTCCTGCGCCGATGGACAAATCGTCATTTGTGATCTATGATGTCTAACCTCTTCCACAAGCTTTTTGTATTCTGCTGTAAACGATATCCTAGGAAACAGCATATATAAATCATATATATGTCTTGAGTTTCTTTGCGTATTTCCTGTCATATAGTAGTCACATATAGCAAATACTTTGTCTGCAAACGTTCTTTCCAGACTTTGTATAGACATATTGAATGGTTGTAACTGAAACTCTTGAATAATATCTTCATTTTCGAGTTTTAAATATTGAACAACGTAACTATCTACCGGAAGCATCACGGTTGGAAAGGAAATCGATCCCAAAGATACTTCCATTTTCACACCTGAGATCATACTTTTCTCCACAAAACCATCAATAGGACTATAATCAAAGATATAACAATTATAGTCTCTTCTGCTTCTGGCACTCTCCCAATTTGATATTGGCAGTCCTAATCTATTGCTAATTCCAGCTATTATATCATCCTTTAGTTTTTTTCTTTTTCCCTGAGTAAGTGTGTTTGAAAACGCAATATCTATATCTTCTGAAAATCTATCAATTGCATGATGACATTTTGAAAGAGAAGTACCACCTTTAAACACACATCCCTCTGCTTCTTCTGACAATAATTTTAAAATCATTGTGACATAATAGTCTTTCTCAACAATGGCAACAGGCCTCTTTTGAGCTTCTGCAGTTGCCACGATTACATCCTTAAATAATTCTTCATCCTCATGCAAGAACATCCAAAAACCTCATTTCATATATATTTTTATAAATACGATCTGGATATTCCCCGATATATTGATCTATATCATCACGGGATATTCCTTCATTCTTAATATAGGCTTTTATTCGTAAAGCCGTATTCGGCATGTCTTCATCTGTATACTGAGTAATATTGCTCAACAAATCTAATAGCTGCAGCACTCTATAATTATCCTCATTAACTACAGCCTTAGGCTTTCTAAGTATAACTCTTCTGCCATCCTTGTCTATCTCTCTGTATCTTGAACTGACATTATTAGTTACAATTTCAATAACATAAGGAACCTGAGTTGTAATGCCTAATTGATTTGCAAACGTATACCCCGAAACATAACCAACGACTTTACCCTTTCTGGAAACATATTTTGCCTTTGTCACTGCATCAGCCCCTATAGGTACACCACCCTTTAATCGACTCCGCTTTGGAATATAATATATCCCCTTATCAAAACGTTTAATCTTACCTTCATCACAGAGTTTTTTAAACATTCTCCTAAGATTCGCATTGGATACCGGGAGTTCAACATCTGAAATGAATATTGGTTCATTTGGACTATAATTTGATTCTAAATACTCATATAGCATTTAATCTCTCTCCTTTCACAAGATTAAACATTATGTGTTCATTTGAGTGATTGTATTATAACTCAATTAAATGAGTAATTTCAAGTTTTATTACTGATTGCTATACTTTTAATAGTATATGTTATTTTTTATATGTATAATCCGTTTTCACAGAAAACTTCTCCCACACATCCATCTCCTCTAACCGTTTCTCCATAAACAATTATCCCCGCCGGAAATACGCATACATTTCCCGGCGAGGATCATATTAATCTTTATCTATCGTTTCTATTATTTTACTGATTTTCCCATCTCATATGCCTCGTGCATAGCATCCGTGTTTCGTACCTTGCCCTTCTCGTAAACTCCGGTGCCATAAATGACGCCCATCTCCTTTGCGCCATTTACACAGTCTGCATATCCACGGAAGCATGCCAGCGTGGTATCCATAGCTTTCTTTGAATCATCTGCAGCAGTCATTATGTAATAGAATTTCTTATCTCTGACCTCCAGCCAGCGGGCCACTGTTCTGTCTATGACAGCCTTTAGCTGGGCGTCGATGGAATAAAAATATACAGGACTGGCAAGCACGATAACATCCGCATCTATCATCTGCTGAAGTATATCCGCCATGTCATCCTTGTAAGCGCACTCACCGCCATGATCACGACAATAATAACACGCATGACATGGAGCAATCTTTTTGCTGACGACATTTATCTTTGTCACTTTATTTCCGGACTCCTCTGCGCCGCGCAAAAACTCATCACACAGTATATCCGAATTTCCACCTTTACGGGGACTTCCCGACAGGATCAATACATTTTTCATAGTTATTCTCCAATCATTTATAAATAGATCAATGTATAAAATTTGTAAAAGTAAATGCATGTTTCTCCGGCATGGCAAGCCCCATCTTCATGGCAACATTTTTACAGTTGAGCATAAATGCCATATTCTCTCCAAGAATCTGCATGACCTGCATACCCTCAAGATCCTGCTTCACCTCATCAGGATTTGTTCCATGCACCATATTCCAGTATCTCGATGTCACTATAGGCATCTGCATCAAGCCGAAATATTTGTTCATCTGGTCCCATGTCGCAGTGGTTCCAGCCCTTCTGGCCGATATGACAGCCGCTGCCGGTTTCAGGCGGAATCTGTCTCCGCCACCATTTAGATCCGCATAGAAAACTCTGTCCATAAACGATGTGATCGCACCGCTTGCACCGCCCCAGTGTACCGGTGATCCAAACACGAATCCATCATAATCCCCTGCTATGTCAAGGAACTCATTTACCGTGTCATTAAATACACATCTGTTGCTATCTATACATTTCCTACAGGCGATACAGCCCGTCAGCGCTTTTGTTCCTATCCAGAATATATCAGTATCTATGCCATGCTCATTGAGCAATCTCGACACCTCACACAGAGCTGTATATGTGCAGCCCTCCTTGTGAGGACTGCCATTTACCAATAAAACTTTCATAATCTAATTCCTCCCCGGATCATGCAGTTAGTTTGCTATGCCGAGAGAGTTAGCCCAGTCAGCAACCTCAGACTCTGACGCACCTGAGCTGAATCTCTGTCCTTCCTGCCAGTCTCCGGTTCCTGCCATCTGTTCAAGCAGATATCCACTGTCGCCAAGACCTGATGATGCTGATGTGCAGAACGGGATAACTGTCTTGCCAGTGAAATCATTACCCTTGACAAAGTTATCGACAGGCCATGCTGCAATTGCCCACCATATAGGATAACCTATGAGAACTGTGTCGTATGAATCCCAGTTCTCCGGAGTCACCTGTGTAAGTTCCACATCTCTGAGGCTCTCATCATTGTGCTCTCTCGACACACGGCTGTCGTCATTTGTCCAGTTGAGGTCATCGCTTGAATAAGGCTCCACTGGTGTGATCTCGAACAAGTCTGCACCCAGAGTATCTGCTGCCACCTGTGCTACAGCTCTTGTACTTCCTGTAGCTGAATAATATACTACCAATGTCTTTCCAGTCTCAGCAGAAGCATCCTCTGTTGTATCCGCCTCAGTTGTATCCTGCTCCGTGGTTTCTGCTTCCGTAGCTGCATCAGTCACCTGAGTTTCTGTTGTCTCTGCCTCTGTTGTCTCTGCTTCCGTCTTCGCCGCAGTCGTATTCTCTTTGCTGTTGTCACCTGATCCACATCCCGCAAGAAGTGCAAGGGACATAGCACTTACCGCAATAATACTTACAATCTTTTTAAGTTTCATTGTTTTCTCCTTTTTTTCAATTTACCAGTTCTTCTTCTCCTTTGAGCTGTCCTGATTATGCTTTCGCTCCTCTACTATATTTACAAACCACTCAACCATATTTGGATCCTGATGTGAGAAGAATGAACTTTCAGCCTTGTCAAGCTCTGCTATCTTCTTCATATCCTCATCATCCAGAGCGAAATCAAACACATTGAAATTCTCTTCCATTCTCTCTATATGAGTGGACTTAGGTATTACTACCACGCCTCTCTGTATCTGCCAGCGGAGCATGATCTGGGCTGGTGTCTTTTTGTACTTTTCAGCTATTGATACGATGACAGGATTGTCAAATGTGCCTCCTCTGCCCTCGCCAAATGGAGCCCATGCCTCAAGCTGTATACCATACTTCTCAGCCCACTCCTTCATCGCCTTCTGCTGGTTGTAGATGTGTACCTCAACCTGATTGATCATCGGCTTGATCCTGTTGAATGAGGCAAAATCAACCATTCTGTCCACATAGAAGTTTGAGATTCCGATGGCTCTTATCTTGCCCTCATCGTACAGCTCCTCAAGTGCACGGTAAGCTCCATATGTATCTGCAAATGGCTGGTGAAGGAGCACAAGATCCAGATAATCAGTCTTAAGTTTTCTCATTGATTCAAGAACTGATTTCTTTGCCTCCTCATAACCATAATGCTCAACCCACACCTTTGTTGTGAGGAATATCTCCTCTCTTGGGATTCCAGACTTTGCGATGGCATTTCCAACCTCTTCCTCGTTGAAATAGCTCTGCGCTGTATCGATCGATCTGTATCCTACTTTCAGTGCGTCCAGAACACATCTCTCACATTCGTCCTTTGTCACCTGATAAACTCCATATCCAAGTATTGGCATCTTTACTCCGTTGCTGAGTGTTACATATTCCATATTCTTGTCCTCCTTATTCTTTATATAAATTTCTATTTTTATCTTTACAGATCAACCAGGGGCACGAATCATTGTGTTTAGTCAGAGCAGACATCTTCGTCTGGAACTTCGCCCTCACCGCTTGATCTGTTTATATTATAAATAGTCTGCATCTCTATAAGAAGTCTCCATTTGTTACTCAGTATTAACCCACAGGTTATTGCTCCGTTTTCTGCTGTCCGAACAGCCATCCCATCACGTTTTCATCACGCACAAACAGATATCCCCCAGCGCCATGCTGGTTGGTTATATTGTTGCTTGTGAAATACTCTGTCGGCTTCACATCCAGCACCAGCAGCTTGTCTATCTCACTATCAGTAAGCCCTTCCTTTTCATACAATTCATGAATCGCATTATATGCCCGCTCCGACGGTGCAGAGCCATAATATTCATCACTTTCACCGACAACAAAGTATACAGGAGTTCTAGCTTTGACCACTGGCTCATAGTCTCCATCCCACTGGGAGCTGCACTGCAGGTATGCGGTGAAAAGTTCGGGTCTGAGACCCATGACCTGGGACATTGTCTCTCCGCCTCCCGAATAACCTTCACCATACACTTTTGAAGTATCTATATTGTATGCATCTATAAAATACTCCGTAAGCGCTATTGTCTGCCTTGCAGAGGTCTCCCCCCAGTCGTTTAGCTGTGGCGCAACTATTATCATCTTTGGATTGTAATCCTGTGCAACAAATCCGAACTCCTCAGTCTGCACATTCATTCCTACCCCCTGAAAATAAAGTCCCTGATATCCGGGAAGTGTCATGAACAGTGCATACGGTTCACTTCCATCATAACTATCCGGAATATACACGTTGTAGTGTATATCCCCTTCAGCTTCGGAGTACAGAACGTTATCAAGGATAAAACCTTTGTACTCTTCTGTTCCCATTTCCACATCATAAGACCTGGATGGCGTTTTCGTCACCGATGCAGCATCTTCCGTCGATTTCTGATGTGGCTCCGCTGCATTTTCTCCATCATCCGAATCTCCGTTCCAGAAAAATCTCAGACCGTTGTATGTATACTCATCGCAGGCAAAGCCATCATGCTTATACCCCTCCCGCTCTCTAAAGGACAGATTTCCATCTGCCTCATTATCCGCAAATGTAAACATACCGTCAGAGTCATTTCCCATGGCATCTATCTGTGCTTTGAATGCACTGTATGCAAAATCATCCGTGCCGGATGCCGCAAATATAAAGAAATCCTGAGGGCCATATCCCTGCTGCTCTGCCGGATCCTCATACCCATTCGGTATATACTCAAGCTCATCCGGTACAGTTCCGCTAAGCAACACCCTTTTTTCAGAACCATCGGCAATTTCCGACCGCCCTATACTGCCTGTGTCCGCTTTGTCAGCATCCGTGTCCGTTGCATTTTCTGACGCATTTCCACCGCCGGACTGTCCACATGCCGCAACAAATGCAAGAACACATATAAGACTCAGCACCAACAAAATATTTTTCTTCAAATTCATACACCTCTTTTTTCAGTTTTCTTCGATCTGAGCAGTTTTGATGCGTAATATCCGATAAAAACTATCAGTGACATAGCCATCACATAGTCAAATATGAACCAAATGACATTTTCCTTGTAATCGTAGAACACAAAGTGCACCTGCATGAAAAGATATGAGAGTATCTGTCTTCTGTAAAATGCATAGACTCCATAACCAGCCGCCAGGACTGCCAGCACCTTTGCAAAAACACTTCTGATCCTGGATGGTTTATCAAACAATCTTCCCACCATAACAACTATCATGTTCCAGTGTATACCCAGATGAAGCGAAATACATACAAAGCCCCAGTATGCGCAGAACATGTGAACCTGTCTTGCCTGCATTGCTATGCCATGAATCCTTACCGCTTTGAAAATATTCTCCGAGAGCAGGATGCCGCTTACCATGGATCCAAGCATAAGTATCAACAGAACTATCACCAGCACCGTCTGTGTCGCTCTTATCACTGTATATTTTCCTTTTGCCATGGCCGTGATCCATTTTCTGTTCAGAATATGGTGGACTATGAACAGCACAAACATCGCTATTCCTATCCACTCATGTACCACCTCTCCCAGGAGACTGTATGGCATGAGCAGCAACAGACATATCGTCATACTCACATCTATAATTATCTTTAATACCAGTTTCCCATTCATGAACTACTCTTCTCCACATTTACACTTTTCATATTTTGATTCCAGAACTCCACAGCATTGTCTATCCAGCCCTCCGCCACGGTGCCTTCACCAAGACCAAACCCATGGGACAGCCCATCAAACACCTCGATCTGTGCATTTGATCCATTTGACTGTATACGTGATATATAAGACTCCATGCTACGATACGATGCAATTCCATCATTTGTACCGACACAGGCATATGTAGGAGGCTCGTTGCCGGTCACCTCTGACAGGCCTGTGTACTGCATGATAACTGCCGCCGGCGTCGGGTATTCATTCTCGCCAAATGAGTATGTTCCATACGAACCCACCCACGCGGCCATCCTTGCCCCGGCAGATCCGCCCCATAGTGAATAATCAGTCATATCTATCCCCAGCTCGTCCGCATAGTCATGCAGAAATGCAACTGTCCTGGACAGATCCTCACACGCGGTCTGTGCCCCGGGTCTGTATATCAGTGCAAATGCATTGTAACCTTTTCTGGACAATTCCAGTGCTTGCGGAAAACTGTCGTGCATAGCCGCAACATACATAAATCCACCTCCGGCATTTATGACAGCGGTCTTTGCCCCTGTATCTCCACGAAAGAAGAAAAGACCAGTATCCGCCTTATCGGGATCTGCCGCTTTTTCCTCATCGCTATATATGTCATAGAATATCTGCTTTCCGGATATCGTCTGAGCCTTCATGTAGTTGACTATCTCAACTGTCTTATCAGGATTTACCTCACTGTACCAGAGCAGGATATCCTCCACATCTTCAAGTTCGAGATCATCATCTATATTCATATCCACAGGAAATATAAGCCTCCCATAATCTCCAAACACAGGATCAGCCATCACATCCACTACCTTGCTATGAAGATCATATGGCGTAAACTGTGGGGCATCTTCATCTGTATCTTCAGTTTCATTTAACTTTGTATCTTCAGTCTCATTGTTTTTCTTCTTACTTATGTCTATATCATTCAATTTGGTCGTCTTACCTTCACTCATATTACTTATAGTCTTAACTGTCCCGCACCCGGCAAGAACACATACTATCACGATTGCCGAAATTATAATTCTAGATCCTGTACCCATGATTTCACCTCACTTGCCGAAACACCCGACCTGAATCTTTTTCCTGTCTGCCAGTTGCCCGTTCCAGCCTGCTTCTCCAACAATTCACCGCTCTCACCAAGTCCTGAAGAAGTTGAAGTTGCAAATGGAATAACCGTCTTGCCACTGAAGTCATTGAGCTGCACAAAGCTGTTGACCGGCCATGCGGCTATTCCCCACCATATCGGATAACCTATGAAAACTGTGTCATATGAGTCCCAGTTGTCCACCGTATTGTACTCAAGCTCGATATCCCTGAGGTCTATATCATCATGTTCCTTGTTCACCCGGCTGCCCTTGTCCGTCCAGTCGAGATCCGCACTTGTATAGACATCACTTGGAACAAGCTCAAACAGATCTCCACCGGTCTCATCTGCGATGGTCTGCGCCACACTCTTTGTATTTCCCGATGCTGAATAATATACGACAAGCACCTTTGACGAACTGTCGTCACTTCCTGCAATCTGGGTAGATTTTAAAGACTGTGTTGTTTTCTTTATCTCTCTGTCCTTTGCTCTTGTACATCCTGTAAATGATGCGCATACCATAACTCCTGCCAAAATCAATGATAAAATTCTTTTTATTTTCATCTATATTCCTCCTTGTGTAGTTAATAAAATAAACGCTTTCAAATGCACTTACGTGAATCTTTCCTTATAAAAATAATAATAAAAACGAGACTTCATAAGAAGTCTCGTTTCGTTACTCAGTATTAACCTGTAGGTTATAAGTGTGTAAGTTTGTCTATTGCGTCCACAAGGCGCTGCACCTTTTCAGATGGTTCTTTGGAATATAATAACCCCACTGGGATCTTGTAATCCCAATCCACTGGAATGATCTTTATAAGTGGATGTACACTCTCCCAGCTCTTAAATGCCAGCAGCACGTCATTGCTGTTCTCACACCTGTTAAATACATCTATATTGTAAAAATCAAAATCAACTATATTGATATCAGGATGATTGTTTATGATATCATCTCTGAGTTCATCTACATAATGACTCCATTCACGGTGCATGAGCATCAGATTCTCTCCAACCAGATCATCAAATGTTATCTTTTTCCTTTTTGCAAGTCTGTGATGGATCGACACTGCCACGCAGAATGGTTCTTTTGATATCTCGGCACCATTGCAGTCTCTGAGCTTCAACAGCGTGTCATCATATATGCCACTTACAACATCTATGTTCTGTCCCAGATTTCCCAGTATCTCCCTGGCATTTTCCGGAGTATTCTCAAATGTCACAAGCTGCAGTTTCATATCTGGATAAATCTTCTGGATCTCCGGCCATAGATCCACAAATACCTGCGGTGGCGTGATCGGTGATATACCTACACGTATAACCTCATCTGATATGTTCATGGCATCCTTTGCTCTTTTCACGGAATCCTTACAATAGCCTATGAGATATTTTGCATCGTTGTATATCGACTTGCCTGCCTCCGTAACCACCAGTCCTCTGTGAGTTCTCGCAAATAACTGCAGTCCCAGACTTGACTCAAGGGAATTTATCTGTTTTATGACAGCCGGAGGTGATATATATAACTTCTCCGCCGCCTTGCTAAAGCTGCCCGCATCGACAACACATATAAATGTCTCAAGCTGTGGGTTGTACATCATCCTGAAATCATCTCCTTATATCTAACTAAAATAACTGTTACGCCTTCTCTTGTTTCATATTATTTTCATCTGACTATCTCTATTAAACACTCACTGCTACTTATGATATCCTCTCTTCAGTATTTAAAATATTGACTCTTTATTTTATCAGAATCCGCGTAAAAAAGCATATTTTTCTCTCGGCTATCAACTCTTCATTTTGGCTGCCTGCCTCATACGGCAACTGCTGACAAACAGTCTCTTCTAACTATTTCATGATTTCCTGCCACTATACGGGTTCTGACTTCCCTCGCCCTGCTTATAGTCCATATCCTCATATCCATGTCTCGGTGAATTGTACTCTACTTCTTCCTTTTGTTCATCTTCCGTCAAAAGATATTTCGGTATATTGTACTCTTCTCCCTCAGATTCATCATCCAATATCAGGGAGGCCGCGTCTAACCCTAAATGCGAGAGTAATGATTCAGATGGAGTCCTGCCCATCTTCACATCTATGTAATACTTCACACTTGAGATAATTACGATAATTCCCACAATTCCACATACGATTATGCTTATTTCGGATAAGCCTATGCCTTCCCCGCTGTCATGTATCAATATAATAGAGCCTATGCAGACTACAAGCATTATGATCCCCGTCAGCAATTCGATCACAAGTTTTCTCTCACCAGACATTTGACCCTTACGCATTTTCACAAAGGCAAGTATTGATAACATGATCATCGTAATTCCTATGCTCATCAATATGCTGCCCGGCAATGGCTTTCCGCCCACATATGCATCCTCTGGCTGGTCAGGATTATATCTGATCTCCACATTCTTCCCCATTTGTGGAGGAACCTTTGATGCATCATCATCCTCTAATTCATATTCCGTATCGCCCACAAAATACGCATAAATAGCCGAGTACATCCTCTCGTCATCGCTGTTTTCATAATATGACGATTCCACTACCTTTCCTGTTGCTAAACCATAGTAATAATCCTTATGTATTCTGGCTGCTGCCATCCATATTCCAACTATCATTATGCCAATACCAATGGTCATAATTATTATAGTCGAAACCTTACTGCTTATATTTCCACGATTGTTTCTTCGAAACATACTATACCCTTTTCCTCTTGTGGGGACGATCCTTCTCAATAGAATTCCAGCCTGTGCTCCACCAGCTCACTTCCCTCATATACGAGCTTGAGTGAGAAAAATCTCTTCTCCCCTTCAAGCAACAGCTTCAGAAATATCGCATCCCCGCTCCACGTCGGAAGTGTTGGCACGATCTCTTTATCTATCCATTGAAGATCACCCTCATCGCATATCTGGACATCCCCCTCAAATCCATCTGCGGTGAACAGGCACATAAGCTCATTCTCGCACTCATTGCTTATAAATGTCACCAGACCTCTGAATCGATATGATGTAAGCGTAAGTCCCGTCTCCTCCTTTATCTCCCTGAGAAGGCAGTCTTCAGGACTCTCACCCTCCTCAGCATGTCCACCTACACCGATCCATTTGCCTTTATTAATGTCCTTCTCCTTCTTTGTCCTGTGGAGCATCAGGTATCTTCCATCTTTCTCTATGTAACAAAGTGTTGTCATCTTCATAATTACTACTGTCTCCTTACCCTCTTTTGCATGTTTCATGTCGCAAATACAATTAATCTTTCTCACTCTGTTCTCTGCTGTTCACTATGTATATTCCTGCACACACCAACACCAGCGACACCAGACTTATCGGACCAAACGCCTGCGCGCCCTCGCGGAGCAGCCATGCCGACAGTATCACGCCGAATACCGGATTCATAAATCCAAATACTGCAACCCTTGATATAGGATTATACTTGAGCAGCATTCCCCACAGAGAATATGCCACCGCCGATACAAGAGCCAGATATATGAGCATCAAAACTCCACCTGTTGATACGGTGCTGAGTCTGCCTCCCATGGCAAAACCGGCAGCCGACAGAATAATTCCGCCAACTATAAACTGGTAGCCACTGAGCATAACCGGATTGTGTTTTACCGAATATCGCTTCAGGAACACCGATGAAAATGCATAAGCCACTGTTGACAGAAATATCGCACCCTCACCTGACAAGCTCATATGGAAATTCATTCCATTCATGTTTATAAGTACAACTCCCGCAAATCCAACCAGACAGCCAAGCATCTTCTTTGCAGTGACATTTTCCTGATGGAATATGAATCCTGACACTATGATGGCAACGAATACATTTACTGCCTCTATGATGGACGCCTTGACTCCGCTTGTATGTGCGAGACCTATATAAAAGAACAGATATTGTATGACTGTCTGCAGCATCGCAAGCCACGCTATCTTGCCGGCGCATCCCTTCTCCGGCCTGATGAATCTTCCTTCCAACAGACTTCCAAATATCACGGCAAGAATACCCGCCAGCACGAATCGCATACCTGCGAACAGTATCTGTGACGATGTATCCGCACTCTCTATATTCCACAGTCCATAACCTATCTTTATACACGGAAATGCACTTCCCCACAGCAGGCAGCACAGCATGGCACCGAGCCACACAACACTGGTTTTCTGCATCCATTTGTTGTTTATCTCTATCTTATTCATTTTTACTTCTCTCTCGTGTCTTTTATATCATAGACTAACAACATTATATACGATTATAACTGCCAGTCTATATTCTTTGCATTCTCAGCAAGCAGCAACCTGGTCGCAAGCTCTTCATCATCCAGTTCTACATAGTCACCATTTGCATAATATCTCCACTCGGCTGTCATCTTTTTCCCTGTAAAGTTCGTCTCCCTTATGACCCAGAACTGTTTTGGAGACAATCTCTCCTGATTATTTTTCATCAACGTATAGCACTCTGTGTACTTGCAATTCTTTACTAGTTCCTTGACATCCATAAATGTCTCACGATTCTGAACCTGACATATAAGCAGACTGCAATTCTTCTTTGGTTTTCTCTGTACCCTCTCAATGGATATATCAAACCATGAACACAGTATCATATATATCAATATGTATACAAACAAATATGCTATGGAAAATACGACATCACCTTTATCGCCAATAATCTTGTATAGGAACCATTTATTAAAATAGAACAGGATCACGCCAGTCAGAAATGAACATAAGATCAGATCTGTGAACCACTGGCCGGCTATGATCAACCCATGTGTGTTACGTGAATCTGATAAAAAGCGCAGTATCCATAGAATCAACAGTGTGCCAACCGCCAACACAAGAGCCGCTATGCCAAGATGCACACCTGAGTCAAATATCCAATGCCAGTTAAGCGGCAATTTTATATGTTTTATATCTTGCAAGAGGTACTGCACATCAGGATTCCACACCGTATTGCCCCAATATATGAATCCCCATACTGCACCTATCACAAATAACAAAATCTCCTTTTTCCATCTTCCCCTCATAATGTACCTCCATTCTTAAGCATCTTTTATTGTATATATATGGAAAGTATATTTTTATACACGAAAAAAGTCAATTTTCTTTCCCCATTGGCGCGACTTGTTTTTGGCAAATATTTCTTCAATTATCTCCTCGTATATGATATGCTCTAGTTAGTTTATGCTAACCATATAGATTATTTACAAGGGGGATTACATGGAACAGAAAGAAAAAATTAAATACCAAAGGAACTGCCTGCTGGGCGCGCTCGGCGCAGCGCTCCTGATCGTGGGGGATCTGTGTATCAGCATAGTACCCGCATCACCCGCGGACAAAGGACTTTATGTGAGGGGGGCATATCTGAACGGGGATTTCCAGCTGTGGAGAGTGGCTCTGCTGCTTGTGACAGGTCTTGTCGGTATGTTCTTCTATGCATTTGGCATAGACGCCATATCGGAGCAGATACTTCCCAAGTACCGCAAGACAAGGGCACTCGTCAAATACGCAGGGCTCATGTATGTCGCGTCCGCCGCGACACTGCATTTTCTCGTGGGAACACTCGCTTACTGGGTAACCTATCTGTCTGAACACATTGGAAGAGAACAGGCCATCGCATATGTTGACGACTACTACAATCTGCTCTTTCCAGCCGTCAGCATAGTGTACATACCTACGGCACTGCTCATGCTCACAAGTCTTATATCGCTGCTGGCAGGCAGAACTGTCATGAAGAGGAGCATGATCGTATTTCACATCATCACATGGCAGCTTATATTTGTGCTCATTCCTGACATCAGACAGGCCATGGGCGCCGACATATCCACACTGGATTATGTATTCAGTCAGGCATCAGGAAACACCGCCTGCCTCATCTGGCTAGTTGCCAGCTTTGTATATTCTAAAAGAAACAGCAATTAACAACCGTCTCCAAACTAATTCAAACATATAAAAAGTTCCATGCATCTGCACCGTGCAGACACATGGAACTTTCTTATTACTCTATATTAACTTCAACCTACAGCATACCCTCTTTTATAATATCGTGGTCTCTCAGTACCTTTTCAATCACCGTGCCCTGGATCTTCTTAAGTATAGGTCTCTTGAGCTTGTTCAGAGGTCCAAGATTTATCTCAAGCGGAGATTTGCCATCCATGAGCTTCACGCTGCTGTCCAGCAGTTCACGGATATCGTACACACTTCCCCACACCTCAGGAACACCTCTGTCCACGCCGAGAAGTCCATACACAGCCTCCATGGCTGTTCTGACAGAATACTCTGTGGTGAACACTGTGTCACGAGGAGTGTCGGCGAACTGTCCGAGGAATGCAAAGTTGGTGCATCCATCCGGAATTACGTCTGGTCTGTCGCCCTTTGCCCTTGGCATGAAGAATGCGGTGATATATGGCATCATAGTTGGCACACAGACTGCGCTGTTTGTGGCCAGTTCCTCGATCTCATCCTCAGGCACTCCCAGATGATAGAGCCACTCCTCCGTGATCTCCTTACCGGTACAATCCTTCATAGGCTTCTTGATATAATCGCCCGGAACATCTGTGAACAGGCCATATACCCATACACACACCTTATCCTTATCCTTGTCCTGGGTCTTGAACTGTCCCTGTCTGTTGATGGTCCAACTCATCAGCCAGCTTGAATCCTGACAGCTCACGATACCACCCGTGACAACCTTTCCTGTTCTCGGATCACGCTTGCAGATATCCACGATGTATGGGATGATCTTGTCGTCAAGCGTTGTTACTGTGGCCGACTCCCAGTTTGTCTTAGATATATCAGAACAGAACTTCTCAGGATGGCCAAATGAAGGATCCTGTGCAGCTATGTTCTTCCACAGGCTCCAGCAGCCGCTTGTTCTCACCTCTGCGTCACCATTTGGCGCATGATTCTGATCACCGTAGATAGTTCCCTCCGTGCAGCTTCCATTTGTGACAAATACAAGATCGTTCTCAGTGAGCGGGATTCCCTTCTCAGTTCCGTTTACCCTGCACTCGATGGTCTTTGCTATCTTCTTGCCGTCTCTCATGTCAAATATGACATTTGTGACCTCCGTGTTGTACTGGAATGTCACGCCCGCAGCCTCAAGATACTTCACCATCGGAAGGATCAGCGACTCATACTGGTTGTACTTTGTGAACTTGAGGGCCGAGAAATCCGGAAGTCCTGAGATGTGATGTATGAATCTCTGGAAGTAGAGTTTCATCTCCAGTGCACTGTGCCAGTTCTCAAATGCGAACATCGTCCTCCAGTACAGCCAGAATGTCGAATCAAACACCTCATCATCAAATACATCCTCTATTGTCTTGTCATACAGATCCTCGTCCTTTGTCATGAAGAGCTTCATGATCTCCATACAGCCCTTCTGACTCAGATTGAATTTGCCATCTGTGTGGGCATCCTTGCCTCTGTTCACTGTTGCTCTGCACAGTGAATAATTTGGATCCTCCTTGTTCAGCCAGTAATACTCGTCAAGAACCGATACCCCCGGTGTCTCTATGGAAGGTATACTTCTGAACAGATCCCACAGGCACTCGAAATGGTTCTCCATCTCACGTCCACCTCTCATGACGTAGCCTCTGGCAGGATCAAATATTCCATCGCACGCACCGCCCGCTATATCCATGGCCTCAAGAATATGGATGTGTGAACCCGGCATCTGTCCGTCACGTACAAGGAAGCAAGCTGCTGCCAGTGATGCAAGACCACTTCCCACTATATATGCGTTCTTGTCATCCACGCCCTCCGGCTTTCTCGGTCTGGCAAATGCCTCGTAGTTACCATTTGTATAATAGATTCCCTTACTGTTCTTCTCATGCTTTCCGCGCTCCGTATTGCGGTACTCAGCATGTTCAGCCGCAGCCTTCTCCTTCTGAACTTTTGCCTTATTATGATTTTTAACTGTGAGAGCTGCTGCTCCTGCGCCGGCTGCTGCCACCGCTGCTATCCCGATTCCCAATTTCTTCTTTGACATAAGCAATTCTCCTTTCAGTTTGCCGTCTATATCCATCTCATGCCCCTATAATAGCTTGCCCAATTTTTATTTCATATTTACAAAAAAAGTGGAATGATAAAATTTTTATCATTCCACCCGTTTTGTATAACTCTATATTGCATATGTACTCTAGCGATACCTTCTATCGCCGCCCTTCTGCCTGTAATATGCCGCCTTGTTCTCGTACATTCTCTCATCTGCAGCCTTTACTATCTCGTCAAATGACTCCCAGTCCTTCTCATCACTTGACACATAGCCACATGATATCGATACGGATTTCACCAGCTGTCCAGACCATCCACGCACAACGTCATCAAACTCCTGCTGCACTCTCTTCAGCCTTCTGGTATTTACAAAGATGATGGCTGCAAATTCATCACCGCCCATCCTGTACACCTTACCATAGTTTCCAAAACACTGCTCCATACACTCGGCAGCCCCCTGAAGCAGTTCATCTCCAGCCGCATGTCCCAGGGTATCATTCACTGGCTTAAGCCCATTTACATCCATGGACACATACACATATACAGAATCTCCCGGCAGTTCCCTGACATCATCTATATATGCGCTCCTGTTATAACATTTTGTAAGCTCATCTGTATAAGACCGTCTTATCAGCTTCTGCTCCCGTTTCTTATCTTCATCTATGTTTCTGGTGGTAAATATGACTTTTAAAGGACGTCCGTCCTCGTCAACATCTATCGATATAAATGACAGTCTGAACCATCCAAGATCCTTCACCATGAACTCACCTGATACAATCTTTTTCTTGATCAGCCTGTCCCCAAGACTATCAAGATCCATGAATTTCTGGGCACTTGCCTGATGTTCATCCACAACCACCTTATGAACGATCTTCCTCATAAGTTCCTTCGCCCCTGCTGCCCGCTCACCTGCCCTCAATATCAGGTCTCCTGCGGTATAGAGTGCAAATGTATCATGTTGAAGATCAAGCATATGCATGCTGTAATACATCCCCGACATGGATGTCAATATTGACAGCTGTTCATTTCTCTCCCGGTTCGCACGGATCACCTTCATCACCATGTTTACCACCAGGCCGGCGGCAAAACACAGATACAGTGCCATGATAACCATGATTGCCATATTACTCCGGCTATTCACATCCATTCTATATATGACCCCGATCACATACTCTCCGGATCTTCGGAATACACATCTGTTTCTAAATCCATTAATCCTTCTTATGCCTGTAAAACTGTCTTCATCGTCCGGCAGCATATCATCAGTCACCGAAATGCCGATCTCATCAAGAGTAAGCCCTACTACCGGTTCATATGAACATCCATATATTTCTCCCGATTCGCCATCTGCCACTACAACACTCAGACCATCATACATAGGCATATTGGCAACCACCGTGGATATCTCATTCTGTTTTACTTCATTCAGAAGTCTTCTCGGCTCGATTCCAACCTGTATCATCTTGGTTCCATCATCGTTCCATGTTATTGCATACATCATCTTCTTACCATTTGATGTGTTCGGAGTGACATCCTGACACATGGTGAGATTCTTGTCATCAAGCATCGGCTTGAAATACGCCATCTGCTCCCCGGAATCAAAGCTATATCCAAAATATTCGGGATTGGTGCCAGCATATATCACGCCATCCGTATTAAACAAATGCACCTCATCAACAGATATAAGTGCAGCAATCTTGCGGAGCTCATCCACATTATTTGCAACCTCAGGCTTTGCATCAACTATATACGCCACAGCCTTAGCCCTGACCATATAATCTTCCTTGAGGGAGTCTATCAGATCTTCCTCACTTGCCTTATTCTTCTCGATTACATTGCCGACCTGATCCAGCAGCACCTGCGAGGTCCTGTCAAAACTCCTGTTATTGATAAAGCTCAGTATGACCGCCTGGATGACCATAGCAACCAGCACAATCCCCCCTGTTATCAGTATTATCCCCGGCAATCTCTTTTTCATATCTGATGTTCGATTCATAAGCGCTCTCCCCGCGTATCCCGCAGTAATAGATTTCTTTATCCTGATCCGTCCTCTGCTTTTACATCTCACTTTCAAAGTTATGAATGGAATTTGCTATATTTCCACGAAGCGTGGTGCTAAGCTGCTCCACTATTTTATGATAATCGTCTTTCATCCCCTTATCTACCCAGTCAAGCATAATCCCCACAAATCCATACTTGTAAAAGTCTGCAATGAACTGCTTATCAGCCTCCGAAAGATTATCCCCTGCACATTTCTCATCGACTACATCCGCTATGAGCTGATACGACAGCTTATACAGATAGTTTTCTATCTTAGCCTTATCCACCGACCTGTATATATTTGCGATAAATGGCTTGTTCTCCAGCACAGCCTCAAACACCTGTATCATGCCCTCCTGCCAGGTATCGTAGGTCTTCTTATCCTTCAGCGCCTGCTTTCCATCCTCTATACACACCCACTCGGCAAGCTCATATATATCCTGAAAATGATAATAGAATGTCATTCTACTTATCCCGCAGTCTCCAGTGAGATCCGCTATTGTTATCTTGTCAAATGGCTTTTCTTTGAGCAGTTTCTTAAGCGAAACTTCAAGCGCCTTCTTCGTTGTATTCGCCATCTTACACCTCCTCACAATCTTTTCCCGGGGACGGAGGTACCTGTCCCCATTTTTTTCGACAATTCTCTACTTAAAAATGTTATATTTCCTTATCTTTCTTCTGATCTTACGTCTGTTCTTCTCGTCTCCAAAGAAGCTGCTGAGCTTTTCAACAAACAGTGTCAAATATCTGAACATAGATTCCGCAGCAAATGCAAATACAACCATGAGCAGGAAACATATGTTGGATATCGACTCTATGGCAAACAGCCTGCCGAGGAAAAGGCCACAGAACAGCAGTCCGATTATGTTGATAAGAAGTACACCATACTTCATCTTGTTGAACGGATGGCTGATCTTGATTATTATCATGAATCCGACAACCGCAAGAAGCATTGTGCCGGCTGTGGCTATGTCCTCACTCGGGAGATTGAAGACCTGTCCGCAGATTACAAGTGCTCCGACCGACAACACATCCGTGAGTCCTGCAGGCAATGCTTTTAACATGACATTTACCATAAAGTTTCCCTCTATACGATCCCTGTTCGGCTCAAGTGCCAGCAGGAATCCCGGCAATCCTATGGTGAACATGCTTATGAGCGATATCTGTGAAGGCTCCAGCGGATATGTGATCGCAAATATCGCTGAGAATATGGCCATCAGCAGTGAGAATATATTCTTAACAAGGAAGAGGCTTGCTGATCTCTGTATATTGTTGACCACCTGTCTTCCCTCAAACACCACATATGGCATACGTCCGAAATCCGAATCCAGAAGCACCGTCTGTGCCGCCTGCGCAGCCGCTTCACTTCCGGATGCCATTGCAATACTGCAATCGGCATCCTTCATTGCGAGTATATCATTTACACCATCACCAGTCATGGCAACCGTGTGTTTCTGTTTCTGGAGCGCCCTGACTATGAGCTGCTTCTGTTTAGGCGTAACTCTTCCAAATACTGTATATTTATCCACAGCCTCAGTTATATCCTTCTCAGACGCCAAAGTGGACGCATCCACATAGTTCTCCGCTCCATCTATGCCTGCCCGCTTTGCCACCTCTGATACTGTGGCAGGGTTATCTCCGGATATGACTTTTATGGCAACGCCCTGCTCTTTGAAATATGTAAATGTGCTCTCCGCATTTTCCCTTATTGGATTTGAAAGCACTATATAACCAATAGGAGATATGCCTCCTAATGGTCTTACCGAACCAATAGAATCCTCTCCTGACTCCGCCATAAGAAGGACTCTGTATCCCTTGCTCTGGTACTCCTCTATCTCTTCGGATATATCCTCATACCTATCCTTCATTATAAACTCCGGAGCACCAAGCATATAGTCTCCCTCGACAAATGACACCTTGCTGTATTTGTTCGCTGATGTGAAAGGCTGTGTCTTGAGCAGTGTCCTGCTGCCCTTCTCTATCTCATTCTTAGCCACATAGGCTCTGATCGCCTCCATTGTGGCATTGTTGTCCTCAATGACCGCCGAGTAATCCGCCAGCAGATGTGCAAATGCTCTCTTGTCCATCTCGGCATCGCCGCATCTGCCGCTTATCACCAGCTCTGTAACCTGCATACCCGGCTCAGTGATGGTTCCGGTCTTATCAACACAGAGTACATCGACTCTCGCGAGTGTCTCTATACTCTTCATGTCATGCAGTAACACTTGTTTCTTCGCAAGTCTTATTGTGCTGAGCGCAAGCGCAACAGTTGTGAGCAGATAAAGTCCTTCAGGGATCATTCCGAGAACCGCCGCAACCATCGATACAACACTCTTCTTGAATGTCTCTCCATTCATGATATACGCCTGGCAGAACAATATGATTCCCACTGGTATGATGATGATTCCAACCCATTTTACAAGCTTGTTGATGTACCTGATCATCTCTGACTGTTCGCCATCACCCATGGCCTTCGCCTGGGCTGTGAGCTGTGATATGTATGACTCATTGCCCACCTTGTCAAGCTTGGCATAGCACTGCCCGGACACCACAAAGCTTCCGGACATGAGTCGATCACCTGATTTCTTCTTGATCTCATCCGACTCACCGGTGAGCAGGGCTTCATTTACCGATATACTGCCGCTGAGCACCGTAGCGTCAGCACATATCTGATTGCCTGCCGACAGAATGATGATATCGTCCTTAACCAGTTCCTCTGATTGTATCTGCTGTTGTTCTCCGTCTCTCACAACTATCGAATGCGGCGCATTTAACATGCTCATCTTGTCAAGAGTCTTTTTTGCACGCAACTCCTGAAATATTCCTATAACCGTATTGCCTATGATGACCGGCAGGAAAGTCAGATTCCTAAATGAACCAACGATACATAGCAGCACCGTAAGTATGAGGAATATAAGATTGAAGTATGTAAGCAGATTGGACTTGACAATCTGCCCCACTGTCTTCTGCGTACTTATATCCGTGTGATTGGTAAGTCCCTTGTCGATCCGTTCCCTTACTTCCTCCGATGTAAGGCCAATGATCGGGACTCCCCGTGTATCCAGATTGTTTTCTGAGTTTGTATCCAAATAAAACACCTCTTCCTGTGTATATGGTCGGCAAATGTTATGCATCGAGCAGCATTTTGCATCGACTGTCCATGACATCTCATGATTTCTTTAACAAAGTTCTATTATAAGTACTCCAAGTAAGGTTATTCAAGGATGATGGCAGATATTTCATATTTTTTTAAGAAACCTTGTGTCTTATTAACGACAAGCGGACAACCATCTGGTTTGAGATATAGTTGATGACTGAGTCGGCTAAACAAAATGAGCATAACACATTTCCCATCTGGGTATTATTGTGTTACGCTCATTTTTTATGCAAGCCGCGAACCAGGATCCGCATCTACATCATATTCTATTATCATAGCATAAGCCATATTTGATATATTGACTGCACTATGGTCTCTGTCCCATTGCGCCCTCAAGTGTGATCGTCTCACCACTCATGTACTTGAAATCCGGTGATGCGAGTGCCACGCACGCACGTCCAATCTCCTTCTCTACGTCTCCGAAGTGTCCCATTGGCGGCATCTTAACATTTGCCTTGAACGCATCCGGATATGCCTTCTCAAAATTCTCAAGCTGTGATGTCCATGCGAGAGGACATACTATATTGACATTTATTCCGTCAGCTGCCCACTCTGTAGCTGCAACTCTTGTAAGGCCCCTGATGCCTTCCTTCGCTGCCGCATATGCGCACTGTCCGTAATTTCCAAAGAGGCCTGCACCTGATGCAAAGTTGATGACTGAACCCTTTGTCTCCTTCAGATATGGATAGCATGCCTGCATATAGTAAAATGCAGCGTAAAGACCTGAATATATGGCAAGGTCAAACTGTGCTGTTGTGTGATCTGCGATGGTAACGCCTGATGCAGATGCCTGCGCATTGTTGATGAGCACATCTATTCTTCCAAATTCCTTAACTGTCTGCTCCACAACGTTCTTGACGACGCTCTCGTTGTCCGCACCTGCGTTTACATCAGCCTGGACTGCAAGAACCTTGATCCCATATTTGCTCTCAAGCTCTGCCTTTGCATCCTCAAGTTTCTTGACATTACGTCCTGTAAGCACCAGATTGGCACCTTCCTTGGCATATGCTGTCGCTATTCCGTATCCGATGGATCCACAGCTTCCATCGCTGAGAACTGCACGTCCGCCTCCTGTTATTATCGCTGTCTTACCTGTTAAAAAACCCATAAGTGTACACTCCTTCCCTGGCCATGACTACTTTCTTCACACCGCATAGATTTCTGTCAACCATAACATATATCTATAATTTCATAGCCCATGTCTATTATTATAGCCACACGGCCGCCCCAAAACAACTCCTTCACATACCATTAAATGAAAATATTTATGCATATCGTTCCTCAGAACACTGGTGATACAGCTTGCAGCAGTTTTATTGCTTCCTATGGTGTTTGGCATCAATGGAATCTGGTGTGCAGCTATCGCACTGCTCTCTATATCGCCCTATTCACTATGTTCTTAAGTTCCGGATAGCTGGACACAGCCAGTACATCCTCGTCCGTCTTGTTCTGCAGCGACAAATACCACACCGGTGTCATTCCAGCATTTTTCGCTCCCATGACATCCTTCTTGTAGCTATCGCCCACATAGATGACCTCATCGTTCTTTACGCCCAGCTTTGTAGCTATCATATCGAACATCCTGCGGTTCGGCTTTTCTATACCAGCCTCCTCGCTTGTTATCATTGCGTCAAGTCTGCCCGTAAGTCCAAGTCTGTCTATCTTCCTGAACTGGATATGCGCAGTCATATCTGTACAGATACCAATCTTTATTCCTCTGGCTTTCATATCATCTATAAACTCCAATGCCCCGGGGAATATGGATATCTTGTTCAGGAAATTGTTCCAGAAATAGTTGTACACCTGCAGGTCATACTTAAATGGTGATACCCCCAGAATCTCCAGCATCTTCTGGAAGTACAGCACCCTATTGTGCTGCGCCGCCATATCCCAGGCAGAGAGCTGATCCTTTACCATGTCTCTGCCTTCTTCAAAGGCTTTCATCACTGTCACTTCATCTATATGAAGAAGTTCATTTGCCACATATCTCACAGTGTCATCCACTGCCTTATCATTCTCGTGAAGGCAGTCGTATAATGTATCATCTAAATCAAATACTATTGCTCTTATCATATCTACCGGCACTCCCTTCGAACTTCATCGGTGATCGTTGTTCCACCGGACTTATACCAGTTGTCCACAAAACTGTCAAATTCATCCAGATCTGCTTCACCTGTAACTATCTTCAGGTAAGTATTGCTCTCCAGATTCTCAAGGTGCCACCAGTCTGACACCATGGTCTCAGTCTCACCGAAGTACAGAGATTCGACTTTATTTGTACGCGCATCATTGAGGATCTTGCATGCAGTTATACGGGATGTATATGCCGCCCAGTCCTCCGATGACGCATTATCTTCATTCTTGAGATATGACTCACACGCCTCATAATAAGATTGTTCCAGCAGATTCAGATCATCCGGCTGCCTTATTCCAGAGAACACGTGGTTCAGCTCGCCATAGCATATCTGAAGTGCATTGTTGTAGTCCACGTTCATTGCAAGTGGTCTTGCGGTAGGATCCACATTGAGTTTGTAGTAATCCTTTATAGCCTGATTGTCTTTGTCCTCATATCTTACATAGTCGAACAGCACACTTATTATCTTGCACACTATCTCCGGGTGCTCATATCCCTTTCTGACTACCACGAAGTTGCCATATGGAACCTGAGTGTGATAACTCGTTGAGCCGTTTTCCTCTGTGGCAAGCAGATATGGTTCCCACTTTGCTGTTGGATCGGCCGCTACAGCGTCCATAAGAGGATTATTTGGCGCCCACCATGGTCCAAAGAATGAACCACACTGTCCATTCACTATGAGTTCTATTATGTTGCTGCTTGTCCGCATGAGGAAATTCCGATCCAGAATCCCTTCCTCGTACATCTCATGTATATGCTCCAGAGCCTTCTTTGCCTCCGGCTGTACAGAACCATACACAACATTTCCGTCCTCATCCTTTATCCACTGTTTTGGAAATGCCCCATATGCGGCAAATACAATGTCGAGCGTGTACTCGCTGCTATAACCACAACCGCCGCAGAGACTTGTGTCTGCCACCAGCCCTACGGTACTTCCTACACCATTATTTCCCGGATCCTTCTCAATAAACTGCCTGATGATCTCCTCCGCATCCGAAAGTGTTCTCGGAGCATCAAGTCCCAGCTTATCCATCCAGTCTTTTCTAAGCCATATCAGATTTGGTCCATCTGATATATTTGTCTCAGGTATGGCCATGATACGGTCATCAAATGTGACCACATCCATGATACTGCTGCCATAACTCTTATATATGTTCTTTATCGTTTCACTCATACAGTTGTTATAACTGTCTGTGAGATCCTCGATCATGTCATTTTCCACCAGATACTGCAGCTCATCCATGTCCTGGACGATCATCACATCCGGAAGATCCTTCTGTGCTATCACCATGGATACATTATCATCATACTGATTATCAGCAGCCTCAAATATATCCTGGTTCTGCACATTTAAGATTTCATTTAATATCTGTGTGTATGCATTATTTTCATACGTTTCTCCCTGTGGGAGATTTGAATTATTTGCACCGGACAGCTTTCCCAGGGTATAGGTGAGCTGTTCCGGATACCTTCCAAGCGGCGTTGTCTCCGCAATATGCATGGCAGACTCATATTCTGCATCTGTGGTCGCCTTAGACGGGTTGGAGGGGGTGTTATTGTCCTGGCAGCCACATATTATTATAAGGGTAATTGTTAGCACACATGTTATTATTTTTTTCAGATACTTAATTGCTGGCATATGCTTTCCTCATTCCACTTAGGTTTTGCAAATAATTTCATATATTATCCTTAACCCTTTACGCCTCCAGACATGCTATCCTTGTAGCACTTCTGCATTATCATAAAGAGAATGATAATCGGTACGGATATCAGCACTGCACCAGCCGCAAATGAGTTGAACCAGTTGTACACATACTCTTTCTCGAGCATGTTCCAAAGTCCGATGGATACTGTGTAATAGTCCTTGTTGGCTCTGCATATAACCTTGGCAAACACGAAATCAATCCATGGTGCAAGGAACGAATTCAGAACCGTATAAACTATGATCGGACGGCTGAGTGGTATGATGATCCTTGTAAATGACTGCCATCTTGTAGCACCATCAAGGTATGCTGCTTCTTCCAGCGACTTTGGTATAGTATCAAAGAATCCTTTGGCGATATAGAATCCAAGTCCTGAACCGCCTGAATATACGAGTACCAGAGCAACCCTGATGAGTGAGCCTTCTGAAAGTCCCAGAACCTTAAGGATGTAATACACAGCTATCATAGCCATGAATCCCGGGAACATTCCAAGTATAAGTGCCACATTCATAAATGGCTTTCTCAGTCTGAAACGCATTCTTGACATACAGTATGAAACTGCAAGCACGAACGCTGTTGATATTATACATGAGAAAATTGCTATTATCAAAGTATTCTTGAACATCTGCATGAAGTTCAGAATACCTGTGTCTGTAAAAAGCTTTGTATAGTTCGCCAGAGTCAGAGACTTTGGCAGCAGAGTTGAAACATACTGCCCTTTCTCTCCTCTGAAGCTTATCATGATTATCCATGCGATCGGCAGTACCCAGATAACCGAAAGGATTACCAGTATGATATGAACCACGATGTCTCCCAGTGTCCATTTGCTTCTTGCTTTAATCTCATTATTATTTGATTTAGCCATTACTGAAATCCCTCCTCATCTTTATATGATGCGGTGTTGTGGTAAGTTACCAGTGACACAACAGCGAGAACTATGAATGTCATGATACCTATAACAGCACCTAAGTTGTAGTACTGATTATCAACCGTCAGCTTATAGAGCCATGTGACAAGAAGATCTGTCTTTCCGGCAGTCTTTCCAACCGGAGTAGGCGCTCCATTTGACAGAAGGTAGATAACGTTGAAGTTGTTGATATTTCCCGCAAATGTTGTTATCAGATATGGTGCTGTGACAAACAACATATAAGGAAGAGTGATCTTGAAGAAGATCTTTACCGGGCCTGCGCCGTCAACTCTCGCAGCCTCGTATATCTCCTCCGGTATGCTCTGGAGAATTCCTGTGACCTGCATGACGGTAAATGGAATTCCTATCCAGATATTGATGACAATTACCATGACTCTGGCAAGTGTTGCATTGCTCCAGAATGGAATAGCATTGTCGATTATTCCGTTATTTATAAGTAATGTATTGACGATACCATTCTGACTGAAGATTGTTCTCATCAGAAGAAGTGATACGAACTGTGGAACCGCTGCTGAGAGCATGAAGATCGCTCTCCACATACCTTTTGCCCTGGTTCCCCTTCTGTTGATCACCATTGCGAGTATCATTCCAAGGAAGTAGTTACTGAATGTGGCTGCCACAGCCCAAACAAGCGTCCAGCCAAGCACTGACCAGAATGTACTTCCTATTGCATCACTAAAGTTCAATATCTTTGCAAAATTCTTCAGTCCAACCCAGTTGAATATAACTGTATGTGAACCAAGCTTGCTGTAATTTGTAAATGCCATAAATATCATGAAAACCAATGGCAATATCGTAAATACAACGACTCCAAGTACAGGAAGTGGAAGAAGGAATGCATGGAGATTGCTGTCAAACAGACTCTTCACATCGTCCTTAAACTTTGGAACCTTTTTGCCCTTATCCCACAGGCAATACGCTTTGTATGCGCTCTCTATACTTACTACCCAAAGGCAGATGAATGCGAAAATTATAAACAGTGTTGCCACACCGTACAGGAGCATGAGCAGAGAGTTGTCACCCTGGGTATATTCAAATACACCCTTTGCCTCATTCCAGACCTTCTGCTGTTCCTGACCACCCAGATGGAAGATATCCACCAGTAGTGATGCTCCATGCTTTATCATAAACCATATAAACAGTACCTCAAGTACCAGGTACGAAAATCCCTTTACAAACTGTTTTCTGACTATGCTTCCAAACCCCAAGATCAGAAATGAAATTCTGGTAGCTATGTCTCCATTTGCCGCTGCCTGTGCAACGGTATATGGGTAATCAGATCTTCGTATTTTCTTTATTTTGCTTTTTTTATTTGTTATAGCCTGAGCCATCCTAACACCTCCGTCTCAAAGTAAATCATTATCTCTTCTTATTACAAGTGCCCCATCACCTGTAGATGAATGGAGCACCTGTTTTTGAAATATATAACTAGTATTTTTACTGTGCTACATCAGTGTTAAGTGATGTGTTGAATGACTCTGTCATATCTGCTGCGTTATCGTGTGTAACCTCACCATTTACGAGAGACTTACCAAAGTTTTCTGCTGGTGTCCAGTAGTTGCTCATCTTAGGAACAAATGGCTGGATGAATGCTGTGGTATCGAATGTTGCATTCTGAGCTGTTACAAGTGCATCGCCCTTAACTGCATCGCTCTCAAGAAGGCTTGTGTTACATGGAACGATGTTTCTTGCTGTGTAGTGTGACTCCTGTGATGCCTCATTTCCAAGGTAGAGTGCAAGTGCAACTGCAACCTGTGGATATTCACAGTTAGGATTTACAGCGATTGCCTTTGATCCTGCAAATGAGAGGAGCTGCTTGTCCTCACCGCCGATCTTGGCTGTTGGCATAACTGCGATTCCGAGATCATCTCCAAGTGCATCGTGTAATGCTGCGTAGTCCCATGAGCCCGAGAACATTGCTGATATTGAACCATCTGTCATACCTGAGATACCAACACCTGACTCATCGTTTACAAAGTTCTTGTTGTTTACAAGATCTACCAGGTAGTCTGTAACAGCCTTGCCGTTGTCACCACCGAAGTTGATTCCTGCATCATTGTCTGTACCATCACCGAATAATGTTCCGCCATTTGCAAGGTAGAATGCTGCGATGTACCATGAGTTTGAGAGTGGGAATGAAACCTTACCCTTCTCAAGCATTGTGTCAAGGCTCTTTACATCATCCTCTGTAAATGTCTTCTTGTTGTAGTACATAAACCATGTATTTGTTGTAAATGGCACACCATAGATACCTCCATCAACTGTGATAGAATCTACGATCGCCTGTGAATTTGTTGACTTAACATAATCTGCTGTGCTTCCGCCGAGCTCTGAGATAGCACCTGCATCGATCAGAGTCTGTAACTGGTCATTTGCGAACATGTATACATCTGCTGACGCTGAAACATCCTGTGTTACAGTCTTTCCAGCATCACCCTCACTACATGTACCATACTCAAATGTGATATCCCAGTTTGGATGCTCTTTCTTGAATGCCTCACATGTTGTCTGTAACCACTCGCCGTAATCAGGTGACTGATCCTCAGCTGGTCCCCAGACTGTAAGTGTTGTCTTGATTGCCTCTTCCTCTGAAGCTGCCTCTGTTGCATCTGTAGCCTCTGATGCATCACTCTTTGCTGCTGCTGTTGTTGACTCGTCCTTTCCTGAATCTCCACATCCTGCCAGCATTGACATTCCCATTACACCCGCAAGTGCAACTGCTGCAAATCTCTTAACTCTCATAACCGTTCCTCCTTAAAAATATAGTTTTGATTGAATGTTTTTAACACCTTTGCAGTACCTTTACCTTATGTCATTATTATAAGAAAACGTTTCCAATCCGTATATATCAATGATTTTAGAATCATGTTGGATTTTTTAGATATGTTGTTTTTTTGATGGGCGGGCGCCCCCAGAGTGTTAGCAATGTTATTATGTCTCTCATATATAGATTTTATTACATATATAGATTCTGTTTTATTTTTCGCCGATAACTGTTTTTGTTATTATAAAGTATAAAAAAATGTACCTTTTGAGCTTTAATAAGCTTCAAAAGGTACATCCACTCTTCGTATTTTTTATAATTTTTCTAGTTTTCTACTCTCTTTGGGAAGTGGAGCATTACTTTCGTGCCGGCTCCCGGGGTGCTTTCGATCTTCACCGCGTACTTCTCTCCATAATATAGCTTGATCCTCTCGTTTACATTTGACACACCGTAGCCATTGGACGACTTCGACAGGATCAGGGCGGCCTGGGTCTTTGTCATTCCGATACCGTTGTCAGATACGGTAAAGTCAATGAAATCTCCATTCTCCTTTCCCTCTATGCGTATCTCTCCTCTGCCGTCAGTCTTGACGTCAATTCCATGCCCTATCGCGTTTTCAAGCAGCGGCTGGAGTATCAGATTCAATGTTTCGTATTTTAAGATACTGTCATCTATGTCGTACACCACATCAAAGCTGTTGTCATGCATGGCAAGCTGGATATCAAGATACGACTTGATATTTGCTATCTCATCTTTGACAAGCAGGATGTTTTTTCCTTTGTTCAGTGCTGTCCTGTAGAATGTGGACAGAGACAAGGTGATCCGGCTTATGTCTTCCTGCTCCGCCTCAAGGGCTTTCCAATTGATCATAGACAGAGAATTGTACAGGAAATGCGGGTTGATCTGGGCCTGAAGTGCCCTCATCTCGTATTCTTTTTCCTTGATCTTGCTCTGATATACCTCATTGACAGTCTCATCAAGGCGCTTACTCATGCTGTTGTAGCCATTTATAAGATCACCAATCTCATCTGTACTGTCATTTTCTATAACCATGCCCAGATTTCCTGTCTCGGTGGCCTTCATAGTCTTCTGAAGATTTTTGATTCGCTTCGTTATAAATTCTGATACCATATTTATACATAATATACCTGCGAGCATACTTACCAGAAGTGCCGCCACCGCTATTATAAGTATCGGACGAACCGATGAGATTATAAGTTTGTTCGGTTTGTATACACATATGTTCCAGCCGGTCGCCTTGGACGTCTTATCTATGAACTGATACCCTGAATTTTCCATCTCTCTCAGGGCATCGAATTTATCCACATCCAATTCATATGCTGACTGCTCATCGGCAAATGTATTCTTGTTGAATATCATATGTCCATACTCATCCTCTATGATAAGCCCATAATTATCAAACATTGTCTCTGTATAAAACGGTTGAAATACACTGTCATAATCCACGCCTACATACAAAACACCCTTGGCACCTTTCTGCTCCAGCATAGCCATCCGGCTGACTGAAAATGCAGTTCGGCTTTCCAGATCAATATGCCAGTGTATATTGTTATCCAGATCATCATATGCATGCGTTCCATCCGCCAGATCTTTTAACGGTGCAACTGTTGACCCATGTTTCACATCACTGGCGTCAGTATATATCGTGACCTGATTTACATCCTCATGGAAATACATGATCGATGCCAGCAGGGGATCGATCACCGTACTGAACTGCTCATAATTCTGATATGCCGATTGATCCGCACTCAGTATCTTTGCAATCGACTGGTTATACGATATATATTTAGAGAGGTTGTTATATATCTCCAATTCATTGTCCATGGAATCCGTGGTCTGGCTGACATAAGATTCCAAGATTGTTGTCTCCCGGGCCCACAGGATCTTTTTCATCTCCATATATGTTATACCCAGTATTATCATAACAGGCACAAGTCCGGCCAGCAGATAAATAACAACCATTTTGCCAGTCAGCTTCATATCACGAAATCTCTTCTTGACTCCACCTTTGTTCATCTACGATCCCCCTGCTTAACGAGTTCTGCAATCGTCCTTTTCCAAGTCTGCTGTATGTCTACTCACCGCCTGCAACACCGCTCTCCCTGAATTTCTGAGGGCTCACTCCATAAAACTCCCTGAAACTCGAGCAAAAATAGGATACATTCTGATAACCACACATCGCACCTATATCTACAATCTTCGCCATACTATTCTCAAGCATATCCCTTGCCCGCTCCATTCTGTATGACTTGATAAATTTGCTCAGGTTCTGTCCCGTCTCTTTCTTAAACACTGTGCTGAGATAACTTGGGGCAAGATATACCATATCCGCAAGCATATCTATGCCTAGCTCGCTCCCGTAATTCCTGTAAATATACTGCTTTACTATCTCCACTTCCTTATGTCCGGTCTGACTCTTGTCCTCAAAGCAGGCCGCGAGTCTGTCTATCGCAACCTCAACAAGACCTGTAAGACTCTGAAAATCTGTCGTCATATACATCTTTTCAACATCCTTGTTAAGATCCGCCTCACCTGTTCCGTCTATACTGCCATATATGTCCTTCAAAAGATTTGAGTAGAGAAACTTTATATATATCTGTGAACACTCATTCTTGTGCCTGTACTTTTCACAGAATTTGTCAAAATGTTCCCTGAGTGCCTCTACATCCTTCATCTTGATGTCCTGTTTCATCTGTTTCATGAGAGTGTCATCATCAAACTGGATCATTCCTGACGAATCGCTCTCCATATTTGGGTAGAACACCTTTATCTCCGGATGATAAAACTTATTGTCCATAAGCTCATCAAGCTCATCGACCTTCTGTTTCATGTCCTCAGGGTTCTCTATATCCGATGAAACTGCTATAAAACATTCCTCATCGTAATCACTTTTAATTATCCTGGCAAGCTCCTGGGCCGTGTAAACCGCATCTGTTTCATCGCCCAGAAAAATAAGTTCCTGCTGTTGATTCAGATTGAGGTATCTCTGTATTCCAAGTGCCATTATCTTCTCATTTTTCTTGAAATCTACATCTCGTCTTCCAAAGAAATCGTGATTAAATTCAACCAGCAGAATTCTCTTAAATCTGGCGAAATTCAGGTTCAGACCGTTGTACTCTCTGCGTATACTCTCTATATCTTCGCCATTTACAAGCATATATAGCGCATGCTCATAAAGGAATTCCATGCTCTTGCTCTTGAGCTCATCCGAGGCTTTAGCCGCCTCTAGCTCATCCACAACCTTCTCCAACGTCTCCTTAAACTCCTTCGGGTCGACCGGTTTCAATATATAATCCACAACTCCCAGCCTTATTGCTCTCTTTGCATAGTCAAATTCATTGCAGCCGCTGAATATCACACATCTCATTTTCTTCTTCTCATTTACCACATTGTCAATGAGTTCTATACCGTCCATGAAAGGCATCTTCACATCGGTGAGGAGGATATCATAATTCTCCTGACGCATCTTCTCCAATGCATCAAGACCGTTTACCGCCTCGTCGATATCAAATTCCATATTCAGCTTTTTCAGGAGGAATCTTATCCCGTTTCTCTCTATTCTCTCGTCATCAACGATCAGTATTCTATACATCTCTCCACCGCCTTCCTTTTTCTTGATGTGAACTGTTTTCGCATCACATTACAACTTTAGTATATTTAATTATAACCGACTTACTTCCTGTTCGCCACCAAAACCTAAATCAAAAGGGGACGGAGGTGCCTGACCCCTCCGTCCCCTGCTGTGAAATAAACTAAGTTTTATATTATAATCTCCAAATGTCCTTGTTGTACTCAGCGATGGTTCTGTCTGATGAGAAGAATCCAGCCTTGCTGATGTTGACAAGTGCCTTCTTTGCCCAAGTCTTACGGTCCTCGTAGTCTACAAGTACGCCTTCCTTGGTCTTGATATAATCCTCAACATCGAGGAGTGTCATGAACCAGTCCTTGACGATTAGCTCGTTGTGAAGTCTCTCAAGGCTTTCCTTCTGTCCGATCTCAAGGAGTTCATCGCTCACGATAAAATCAACAAGCTTCTTGATCTCAGGCTGCTCGTAGTAATCCTTTGACACATAATCAGCCTTTGCATAGTGGTCGATGACTGCCTCACTTGACTCACCGAAGAAGTAAATGTTGTCCTCGCCGACAAGCTCTCCAATCTCAACATTTGCACCATCTCTTGTTCCGAGTGTAAGCGCGCCGTTCAGCATGAACTTCATGTTTCCGGTACCTGATGCCTCCTTTGATGCAAGTGAGATCTGCTCTGAAATGTCACATGCAGGTATGATCTTTGCTGCCTTTGACACATTGTAGTTCTCGATCATGACAACCTTGAGGTATGGACTTACCTCTGGGTCATTATCGATGAGCTGCTGCAGGCAGAGGATGAGATGAATGATATCCTTTGCGATGGTGTATGCAGGAGCTGCCTTTGCACCAAATATTACAGTCACAGGAGTCTTTGGAAGATTTCCTGCCTTGATATCGAAGTACTTGTGGATAACCCAGAGTGCGTTCATCTGCTGACGCTTGTACTCATGAAGTCTCTTAACCTGTATATCAAAGATAGAATTCTCATCTATGTCAATGTTCTGTGTCTCCTTAAGGTAATCCTTGAGAACGACCTTGTTCTGCTTCTTGATATCCATGATCTTGCCAAGGACTGCATCATCATCATAGAACTTAGCGAGGTCATTCAGTTTCTCTGCATCCTTCTTGTAGCCGTCACCGATGAGCTCTGTGATATAAGCTGCAAGCTGCTCGTTGCAGTGGAGAAGCCATCTTCTGAATGTGATACCATTTGTCTTGTTGTTGAACTTCTCAGGATAAATCTTGTAGAAGTTGTTCAGCTCAGAATCCTTGAGGATCTCTGTGTGAAGGTATGCAACACCGTTTACACTGTGGCTATAGTGTATATCAATGTGTGCCATGTGCACTCTCTGATCCTTGTCGATGATATATACGCTCTCATCCTTGTATCTGTTACGAACCTTCTCATCCAGTTTCTTGATGATAGGAACAAGCTGTGGAACAACCTTCTCAAGGTAAGCAAGCGGCCACTTCTCAAGAGCCTCTGCAAGGATAGTATGGTTGGTGTATGCGCACACCTCTGTCACGATCTCTGTAGCCTCGTCAAATGAGATGCCCTCAGCGGTAAGAAGTCTGATGAACTCAGGGATCACCATTGAAGGATGTGTATCATTGATCTGAACTGCTGCATAATCAGCCAGATCGTGAAGATTTGAACCCTTTGCCTTAGCCTCATCAAGAATGAGCTTTGCACCATTTGCCACCATGAAATACTGCTGGTAGATACGGAGAAGATTTCCAGCCTCATCGCTGTCGTCCGGGTACAGGCAGAGTGTCAGGTTCTTTGCAATGTCTGTCTTGTCGAAGTTAATTCCGCCCGGCTCCATGATGGACTCGTCAACGCTCTCGATATCGAAGAGGTGGAGCTTATTTGTTCTGTTCTCGTATCCGGTTACATCTATATCGTACATTCTTGACTGGACTTTCAGATTGCCAAATGTGATCGTGTTGGTAACGTCTGTCTTCTCGAGCCAGCTGTCTGCCTCAATCCAAGGATTTGCAGTCTCCTTCTGGTAATTGTTCTCAAATACCTGCTTGAACAGACCCATGTGGTAATTAAGTCCAATTCCATCTCCGTGAAGTCCGAGGGTTGCCATGGAGTCGAGGAAGCATGCTGCAAGTCTTCCAAGACCACCATTTCCAAGTGATGGCTCCGGCTCAACCTCCTCTATGTCATAGATGCTCTTGCCATTCTCAGCAAGCACCTGTTTAACCTCGTCAAATACACCAAGGTTGATGAGATTGTTCGAGAGAAGCTTTCCTATGAGGAACTCTGCTGAGATGTAATAAACCTTCTTCTGTCCCTCCTCTGAAACCTTTCCGTCTGCGAGCTTCTTTGTCATATCAAGGAGTGCGAAGTAGATCTCCTCGTTTGTGCAGTCCTTGATCTCCTTGTTGTATTTCTTCATGCAAATGTCCTTTAACATAATATCCTCCTTACAAATATACGTCTTCACCCTGTTTCTTCCATACAGTCTGGTGAGATCCCTTAATTTATCTATATGTTCCTGTGTAAATTCCCATGTTGCTCCCTTGGTAAGCCGCCACTTCCAGTTGCCGCCAAGCGTTGATGGATAGTTCATTCTGGCGCTGTTGTCCTTGCCCAAAATATCCTGCATCTGAAGTATGACCGTGTCCGCTGAGCTCATGTAAAGTGCATGTATCATCTTCTCTGCCACATCATCCAGGCTGTTCGCCATGAGGTACTTCATCATATATTCCTGAAGCTCCTCACTCTGTCCGCTGATATAACTTTTCAGCATATCATTGTCGTGGGTTCCGATATACGCTACGTAGTTCTTTGCGTGATTGTGCGGCAGATATTCATTTGCCGTATTGCCGTCAAATGCAAATTCCAACACCTTCATGCCCGGATAACCGGATTCCTTTACAAGTTTCTGAACCTCTGGCACGACCATGCCGAGGTCCTCAGCTATAACCTTGGATGAACCTATGGCACTGTCTATAGCATCGATGAGTTTCTTTCCCGGTCCCTGTCTGTAGTAGCCATCCTTCGGCTCGCCATTTGCCGGGATGCTGTAGTATCTGACTATTCCGATAAAATGATCTATACGGATCACGTCGTAGAGCTTTGCAGATGCAGCAATTCTCTTCTTCCACCACGCGAAATCATCCTTCTCCATGACATCCCAGTCATAAATCGGGTTACCCCACTTCTGTCCGTAGCTTGAGAACATGTCTGGTGGGCATCCTGCCACAACCGCCGGTGCAAGGCTTCCGGACAGCTGGAACTGGTCTGTGTTAGCCCACACATCAGCACTGTCCAGTGCCACATAGATCGGAATATCTCCAATGATGCTTATGCCGTTTCTGTTGGCATACTCTTTTAATGGCATCCACTGCTCGTAGAACTTGAACTGAAGGAATTTGTAGAATTCCACGTCTTCACCAAGCTTTTCTCTGTAAGCTGCCATAGCCTCCGGCTTTCTCTTCTTGATCGCCGGTTCCCACGCAAGCCATTCTCTATTGTTATGATCAGCCTTGATCGCCATATACAGCGCATAGTCATCTATCCACTGTTCATTTTCCTCTATGAAATCTACGTAATCCCTGCTGTCTTTGTGCTCTGATCTGCCAAATGCTTTTCTGAGAACTTCAAATCTCTGTCTGTATATTCTGGCGTAGTCGATCTCGTCATCACTGTCAGCCCATTTGTAGGATTCTACCTCCTCTTTCTTGATAAGCCCTTCAGCTATCAATGTATCCAGATCGATAAAATACGGATTGCCCGCAAATGCTGAAAACGACTGATAAGGACTGTCACCGAAGCTTGTTGGTCCTATCGGAAGCACCTGCCAGTACTTCTGCCCTGCTCTTTTCAACATATCAACAAAATCATAAGCATCTCTTCCCATGGTTCCAATTCCATATGGTGATGGGAGGCTGCTTATCGGCAGGAGTATTCCTGCGCCACGCTCCAACGCTTTACTCATATATGATACCTCCTGAACAGTTCCTGTTATGGCTTGTATTTTATTAGCATTTCCCCTTTTATGCTTGCATTATATAAGCAATTAATTGTACAATTCTATCATCTTGATGATGTACAATATGTAAAAGCTGTAAAAAATCGTCGAATTAACAAAAAGGAGGCACATGGTTATATGAACAGTCTTGAATACGAAAATCTTCTGGAGAATAAGACCCATGCGGACCCGATGTTTCCGTACAATACTTACCTGTGCTCCATACCACTTGACTTCAATTCTGTGTCTCTGCACTGGCATGAATTTATGGAGATTATCTATATCAAAAAAGGCAAGGGAAATGTGACTGTGGACTTCACAACTCACTATGTTGAGGAGGGTGACATAGTCATTATCCTGCCAGGACACATTCACGGAATCTCCCAGCACGAAGGCTATTCAATGGAATATGAGAATATTCTTTTCTCCGTCGACATGTTCAGATCCAGAAATCACGACTCACTGGACAGCGAGTTTTTCCTGCCTCTGCTGGCGGGCGACGTGGATATCAAGAGTATTTATGACAGGGACGATCCATTATATCCGTCTCTTTCCGCGTGTCTTAACAGGGTAGACAAGCTCTGCTCAGAGACGCCAAAGGGATACCACCTTGCACTTAAGGGATGCTATTTTGAATTCTTCTACATTCTCTATGCCAACTCCACCGCAAGGGATGAGGCAGACAGGAAGAACCGAGCCAGGGATCTGGAGAGAACAAAACTCATCCTCTCCTACATAGACGAAAATTACAAAGAGGCCATATCCATAACGGATATAGCCTCCTACTGTGGATTCTCTGAATCCCATTTTATGCGATTTTTCAAGAACACCATGGGGGTGTCATTTGTATCATATCTGAACGACTTCAGGCTGAATGTTGCCGCAAGACTTCTCTCCTCCAATGACGAGAGCATACTCTCCGTCGCGGAGAACTGCGGCTTCTTCAACCTGTCCTACTTCAACAGGATGTTTAAGAAGAAATACGGCGTGACTCCGGGTAAATACAGGGATAATCATAACCTGTAAGCGGCCACTCATTGCCTACTACGCATCAGATCTTGAATACGAGTTCTTCATCTGATTGCTGAGTTCATAGAGGACCCTGCCAAGGGTTGCATTTGCCTCACGTCTCACCATGTCTGTGGTCTCCTGGTTGGCCTGCTGGCGGAGTTTCTCGCCCAATGGCTGTTCATTCATAATATCATCATATCTGTATATTATCTCATGTGCCTTGGACATGACTTTCTCCTCGTACCTTTCGATATGGAACACCGACTTCGCATAAGATGCGTCCGCCATCGCTGCGATCATACGGCTGGTCCAGTAGAAGTTGTCCGTGGAAGCATCCGCCCCTGTATTTGCCAGATACTCAGGAGTCGTGTCTACATTTGCATAGAAAGGAACCATGACATTGAATGCATTCGATGCAAATGCTATCCACTGTACAGCGCAGTTATCCTCTCCAACATATGGTCTCATCTGGATCGCCGACATGAAATCCGTCCTGTTCACACCTATCGATCTATATGCCCCGCGCATCTTATTGTCGCCGTAATTGCCGTACGGATCATACGGAGTTCCCTGATAATGCGAAGAAAGCACATACTTCACATCCTCCATGGTTATCTTCTTCTCTGGTATCATGCACCATGGAATGTCATCCGAAACCGGCGTAAAGTCCGCATCCGGTCCGTCCCAGACTGCCGAATTCGGGTTGAGCGTCCGCTCCATGAACCATGCCCTCGGGGTGTTGTACACGTGATCCGCATCGTCGTGGCTGCCGAATATATCCCGTGGACAGATCGTGTCCTCCATATTCTCCACGTTCAGATGATACTTCTCTATAAATGCTGGAAGATCTGCCGAGCACATGAACTCGCTCTGCGCTCCCATTGCGTCTGCAATATCAAATTCGTCCATACCAAACTGGTTTGGCATGACAACATACACATCATCAGGAACTTTTCTCGCGATCCAATGATGTCCTCCGATGGTCTCAAGCCACCAGATCTCGTCTACATCCTGAAATGCAATTCCGTTCATCTCATAGGTTCCATATCGCTCAAGCAGGCTGCCAAGTCTCTTCACGCCCTCTCTTGCGCTCTTTATATATGGAAGTGTAATGCTGACTATATCCTCCTCGCCGATACCTCCAGTCTTCTCAGGCTTATCTCCCTCCGCAGGCTCATAGCACACCAGTGGATCCGCGCCGAGCACTCTTGGATTTGAGGTTATGGTCTCCGTCGCCGTCATAGCCACATTTGCAGAATTCACTCCGCTTGCCGCCCAGATTCCTTCGCCCGCCAGCGCATTTGGAACACAGGTGTAACGCATCGGATCATCCGGAAGTTCAATCTCCACATGGGATATCTCCGACTTGTATATTCTTGGCTGCTCCTCCGGCTTCACAACCACATATTTCTTCGGCGTGTACGAACCGGCCCCCGAATCGTCATTTCTCGCTATTATTGTTGAACCGTCATAAGACGCATTTTTTCCTACCAATATTGTTGTACATGGCATGATCTATTCCTCCATTTTTTTAATATTTTTCATCTTTTTTATAATTAAAAATATAATATATCCCGCAAGGCTTCCGAGGGTATTCATAACTACATCATCGAGCTGGCAGTAACCGCGCTCCGTTATAAGCTGAACCGTCTCTATGCAGACACTGCACAGAAATCCAAACAGTACAGTGCATTTGGACAACCTGTCTACCGCCCTGCCATCGCCATTCTTACTTCCAGCCACCGCCAGCGGAAAAAGCACGCCGAACGGCACAAAGAGCAATATATTTTCTATGACAAATGCGTGCTCCTGGGGCGTCACTCCCCACGTCTGAAACAGCGTCATGTCAATGCCTTGCCTTGAGCCCGGCTCTCTGGACAGGAACACAGTAACTGCCATCACCGCCAGATACACCACCAGCAGGAACCACACTATTGACTTCTTCACACGTCCGCCGGCACTGACCTTTTTTCCTGCAGGACTCACTGTATACACGAGATAAACCACGACTGCTATGCATCCGCACAAAATGCCTATCGGAAGGTAGCCCGCGACCTCCATTATATCTTTTATAATAAGTTCAAACATACATTCCCCTCAATAATTTCTACTATACCATGTCTTGCTGCTCATTATATCATATATCATCGTGCGCAAGCGCGATGACCTGCGCACGCATCAGCGTGCTACATTATACCACGATTCCCAACATGTGTCATTTTACACATTGTTTACATACACCGCGTCTGATATACTTTACATGTCAGTCCAACTAACCATTTGGACGGGCTGAACAAATATAGAACAGGAAATATCCAACATGATAATAGCAAAAAAAATTCTAAAAATAACATGTATCGTCCTCGGCGTGATCCTTGCGGCCACCATAATATTTGTGGGAGTTCTCACTATAACAGAATACAAGCCAGACGATTCCGAATCCCTTGAGGTCACATCCGGAAGCACATTTGGCAAAAATACAACCGGCTCAGACAAGCTTTCACCATCTGTCGGCGATTCCATCTCCATCGTGACGTGGAATCTCGGCTACGGATCCCTCGGTGCAAATGCTGACTTTTTCATGGACGGAGGAGACAGTGTGTACACTTCCACCGCAAAGCAGGTAAATGACAATATGGAAGCCATCACATCAGAGCTGAATTCACTTGCCGCTGACATCTTTCTTCTCCAGGAGGTCGATGAACGATCATCCAGAAGCCACAAGATAAACGAAGCCGATATTTTGAGAGAAAAGCTACCATCATACACAAGCTCATACGCCTACAACTACAAAACACTCATGGTTCCATATCCACTTCCACCGATCGGCAGAGTGACATCAGGAATAATGACTCTCAGCTCATTTGAAGTATCGGATGCAGAAAGAATACAACTTCCATGTCCATTTACCTACCCGATCAGACTCTGCAACCTGAAAAGATGCCTGATCGTGTCCAGAATACCGATTGCCGGAAGTGAACACGAACTCGTCATAGTAAATCTCCACCTGGAGGCTTATGACTCAGGCGAGGGCAAAGCCGCCCAGACCAGGATGCTCGCCGACATTCTCCAAAATGAGGCTGCAGCAGGGAACTACGTTATCGCAGGAGGCGACTTCAACCAGACTTTTTCAAATGTGGATCTGTCCGCATACCCTCAGCAGTCCGCTGACCTGTGGGCACCAGGAAGCATAGATGTATCTGAATTTGGAGATTCCTTCACCTGCACCACCGATTCCTCAGCTCCGACATGCCGATCCCTGGACAAACCATACGAAGGACATGACCACGAGAGTTTCCAATATTATGTCATCGACGGATTCATAGTATCGAGCAATTTGCAGATCAACTCCACAGAGACCATAGATCTGGATTTTAAAAACAGCGATCACAATCCGATAAGACTCGATGTTGCGTTGAAATAAACTATATTTTCAGTTATTTTATGCATGTTATTTTAATTAACATTAATTATGTATAATTTTATGTTTAAAATACATTTTTCTCTTGATTTATGCCGTTTTTACATGTATTATGACATTGTAAATGTTATAAATATTAACATTTATTGCTAGTTTTGAATAATACTTCTAAGAATAATAGAGAATACTCATCAGAGAAAGGAATTTTGATCATGAAGAAATTATCACAGTCACGTCTCGCCGACACTGTCATGAACGGAAGAAAAGAAAAAGGTATGACCCAGGCTCAGCTCGCCGATGCAACCGGTATCAACAGAGCACTCATTTCCAGAATAGAGCAGAAGGATTTTGTTCCTTCTATAGAGCAGCTCGAAAGTTTGTCAGAGGTTTTGAACTTCGACCTCACAGAAATGTTCATCAATGCTGGCGCACACAAGCTCGAGTCTCCATCCCCACTGAACATTGCAGTGGCAGGAACCGGTTACGTTGGTCTGTCCATTGCGACCCTGCTGGCACAGCACAACCATGTAACGGCAGTTGACATCATCCCTGAAAAGGTTGATCTCATCAACAACAAGAAATCCCCTATACAGGACGACTATATTGAGAAATATCTCGCCGAGAAGGAGCTTGATCTCACAGCAACTCTCGATGGCAAATCAGCATACAAGGATGCAGATTTCGTAATCATAGCTGCTCCGACAAACTACGACAGCAACAAGAACTATTTCGACACATCAGCCGTTGAGGCCGTTATCGAGCTCGTCCTCAAGGTCAACCCGGATGCCATCATGGTCATCAAATCAACTATACCAGTTGGATATACCGAGTCCGTAAGGAAGAAATACAACACGTCAAATATCATTTTCAGCCCAGAGTTTCTTCGTGAATCAAAGGCACTGTACGACAACCTCTATCCATCAAGGATAATTGTCAGCACAGACAAGAATGACGAGAAGATAGTTAAGGCATCCCATACATTTGCCGCACTGCTTCAGGAGGGTGCCCTCAAGGAAGATATAGACACTCTGTTCATGGGCTTCACCGAAGCTGAGGCTGTAAAGTTATTTGCAAATACCTATCTCGCACTCCGCGTGTCCTACTTCAACGAGCTTGACACATACGCAGAGATGAAGGGACTTAACACACAGGACATCATAAACGGCGTATGTCTCGACCCAAGAATCGGAACACACTACAACAACCCATCATTTGGATACGGCGGATACTGTCTGCCAAAGGATACAAAGCAGCTCCTTGCCAACTACAACGACGTGCCTCAGAATATGATGAGCGCCATCGTTGAGAGCAACAGAACGAGAAAGGACTTCATCGCAGACCGCGTTCTCTCCATCGCAGGCTACTACGACTACAACAATAACGGTGATTACTCAGCAGCCCAGGAGAAGGAATGTGTCATAGGTGTATACAGACTGACGATGAAGAGCAACTCCGACAACTTCCGCCAGAGCAGTATACAGGGTGTCATGAAGCGTATCAAAGCCAAGGGCGCAACCGTCGTTGTATACGAGCCAACCCTTGAAGACGGAACCACATTCTTCGGAAGCAAAGTTGTAAATGACCTAGACAAATTCAAATCCATGTCCGACGCTGTCATCGCCAACAGGTACAATTCATGCCTCGACGACATCAAAGACAAGGTATACACAAGAGATCTGTTCCAGAGAGACTAATCTTCAAGAAGACCTTTAAGAACATTTTTATAACATAAAAAATAACCGAATGATACGAATTAAAACTTGTATCATTCGGTTATTTTTTGTCAATATTTCTTATGAATTAGCCTGAGCCTTGAGCTCCTCAAGCATCTGAGGAAGTCTTGTATCCATCTCGTCATCCTTGAACTGACATGTACCAACCTTCCTGTGTCCACCGCCACCATACTTGAGCATAAGGCTTCCAACATCCATGGTCGCTGTGCGGTTCAGGATACTGTATCCAACTGCTGCCGAACATCCCTGTCCACCACGTCCGCTTACTATCCACGCTGACACATTCTGTTCAGGATACATACTGTATATCATGAAACGATTGCCGGTGTATATCGGATCCACTCCGCGAAGATCACTTATGATAAGATTACCGTCCACTATGGTATGTGCCTTGACCATCTCCTTGAACTTCTCTGTCTGCTCATTATACAGAACTATTCTCTCCTGTATGTCCGGCAGGGCAAGTATCTCATCAGTGGTCATGGTACGACATGCATCTATAAGCTTCTCCATGAGCTGATAGTTTGATATGGTGAAATTTCTGAATCTTCCAAGTCCGGTTCTAGGATCCATCAGGAATCCAATAAGTATCCATCCCTTTGGATTCTGTACCTCATCGATGGTAAGATTACCTGAATCAACCTTATCAACAGCCTCCATCATATCGTCAAACTGCGGAAATCTCTCTCTGCCTCCATAATACTCATAGATTATTCTAGCGCACGATGGAGTTATACGACTCTCCCCCTTGTATTTACCCTCAAGTGCCAATCTCTCATGCTCACTTGAATGATGATCGAACCAAAGTCCGCAACCCTCAACAAATGGCACATTTGCAAGGCAGTCATCCTCCGTAACCTCAATCAATCCGTCCTGAAGATCCTTCGGATGCGCAAACTTCCAATGATCAATAATTCCCGCTTCCTTCAGCAGTGCGCCACACGCAAGTCCATCAAAATCCGATCTTGTAACCAACCTCATAGTAAATCCTCCCTGGTATTGAACTTCAGCCCTGTAAAACCGGGCTAAATCGTCCATTTTCCGTAACAAATATATCTTAATTATATAGAAGCGGGTGAGGTATTTCAAGGTTGGATTTTCCATAAATGTCTCATTGATTAAATATTCCTATCTATATTTTTTTGTAACACACTTTTATTCACGCTCCAAAACTCTAAAACTCTAGCACTCCACACATTTACTCATTATTGACTTCTTTATACATATGTAATATTATAATCAAAAACACTAAAGAGAGGTTACTATCATGGCAGATATAAACTGGGAACCATTTATTTCTACTCGTGCCCACAAAGCATCACAGGCACTTCCACAAATAACGATCTCAAAAGACAATGGTCGTATTTCTTTAAATGCGACTGCCTGCGAGTTAATCCCTGGATTTTATTCATTAAAATACGCGGAGGTATATTGCGGATCTATCGAAGGAAAACTTAAGAAAATACGACTACAATTCACAAATGATAAAACATTTAAGAGTATCCCTATCTCTCGAAAGAAATACAAGGGAACATTTACAAACGGAGCCGTCATACACTCTAAATCATTAGTTAATGACATTTTTAGTACTTATCCATATTTAGAGCGCACTAGCCATTTTAGTGTGGAACCTCTAACTATAAATGACAATATCGGACTTTCTTTTGACTTTGTTGAATCTCTTATAAAATAATTGACGTTATATCACAAGATCCCCCTTTCTTGTTGCTAAGAAAAGGGGGATCTTATATAATTCTTCCTAACCATTACCTGAGCAGGCAAACCCAATTAACTAATTTTCATTGTTTTGGGCCTTAAACATAAACGTCACAAATTCGTCTACATTCTTCCTTTCAATTGCTGTCAAATTGTAAATATCTAAATTATTAGTTACAACATACTTATAGAATTCTATAACATCATTAACTTTTTTATTATTTCTTTTTAACAGCCCGTAAAAATAATCTTCATTCGTTTTATTTTTTATTCCTTCAGAAATATACTTAATTCCTTCCTTAAATCTATCAAAGTCCTTATACTCCATGATATTGTTAATTTTGGCATAAATCAGAGCTATTGTAAAATCTATATGTGCCAATGCTATTTTTACTTTCTCATTCTCTCTATTCCCCTGTATTTCCAAGTTGTGCTTTGCTAGTTTTACGTATCTCAATGCCTCATTAATCTCATTCTTTTTATCATTACTATAATCACAATGCCACAAATAACATTTAGCTTTTTGGTGAAAAAACTGCGGTTCCGAATACAATAAATCATCTAAATCATCATACAAATTCTTTATAAGTGTTAAATTTCCACTTTGTGGTCTAAAAAATATTTCATTAATTACATCATACTTTATATAGTCTTCTAAGTCTTTGTAATTCGATCCATGATTAATCAGTAGTTTTTCTATTATTTTATGATATGCTTCTATTATAAGTTTATGTTTCTTTGGATCAGTGGCATATCCCCCTAATTTTCTTAATATCCAATATTTCGAATTTGCATATACTTTATACGATGATGAATTCAAAGTGTCCCTTTCAATCGAACTCGTATAATCCTCGTCTATAATTGGTGATAATTTGCTCAACAAATCATATATATCTCTTTCGATATTAAAGTCTACAAATTCCTGAGAAGATATCTTCTCATTTATTGCCAACAATATCAATATCATCATTTCGTATATATTCTTTACTTCAAAAGCATCTCGGTATTTATTATATTGTATTGTACTATCTCTTGTTGCCATTAGAATATTATCTAAAATTGTTTTTCTACTATGAAAGATTGGAATAGAAATTCTTCCTAAATTCTTATTAAGATTTTCTAATTCGCAATCATCAAGAATATTCTCTAATTCGTAATAGGCAACTTTATTCCCCATTGATAATTTTTTTATTGACGCTATTATATCTTTATCCGAACGATTAACGGCAATAACAAAGTTTATATTTCTATCATATAGTAACTGGGCATTATCTTTAATTTGGAATATAATGTCCTTGGGTAAAGTCGAAGTATCAAAACAAATTACACTATTATTTTTTTTCATTAACTCTTCTAGCGATTGTCTAGAAATTGTGTATCTACTGTCGAATATATATACATTTCTATCTCTTATTATTTTAGGAATTGAGGCCAGAGCATATGATTTTCCTGACACTCGCCCACCACATAAAAATTGCACGCTATATTTATCCATTTCAGGAAGTAATGAATTTAATATTACTGATCTTTGTATAAAAAATCCAGGAAAGTGTATACGCTGGTTCTGTTTATCAAATAATTTTTTTCCAAAATAGAAGTAGTCCTTATTAAGGCTAATATCCATTTCTCCAATTTCTATTTTAGGATTTTTAAAATCATCCAATTCGTCTTTTTGCATTTCTAAAGATTTTATATATATATCATACATTTTTTTATAAAAATCTTCATACGATGTTACAAGAACAATATGAGTTATACCATATGTTTCCAAATCTATTTCCCTAAATCTATCCGGCTTTGTGGAAGTAATATAATATCTAGAAGCTTTAAACATCTCTGTATCCGGTATGTTCATTGATAATAGATCAAGCTCTTCTGATAAACTGCATCCTACAAAAATCAAATTATTAAATGTGAAATCATGTTTCATTTTATTTAAGATAAATTTATTATCATCTATGCTCCTCGCATATTCTTTACTATCAAAAATGTAACATTCGCTATTTTTGTATTTGCAATAATCAACCACATCCCCATGTACTTTAAACAAGCCACTACCAAGTGTCTCTATCGTTTTTTCATCTCCGGGCTTGTTTGGCAATATTACATTCTTATATATACTATTGTCTTCTATTGCTGTATCAATATTAAAAGTATATACATATTTCCAATTAATATCTAAAAATCTTTTTTTCTCTTTTTCCAAGGATACACCAGTAAGTTTATCCATTAAATATTTTACTCTTACATCTCTAGGAACCATTTCCTTATAATACTTTGAGACTTGTTTTAAATCTCTATCTTTAATATTTTCAATATCAACAGCTTGCTCCTTTATTTGACTTAAGAAATCTTCTTTTAATTTTTTACCATCTGGAACTATTCCTCCCCTGCTTTTGCAGTTAGCAGAAAATCCAGCCCCCAATACAGGATATAAATTTCCTGCTCTTAATTGTCCTTCCATCTGTTCTGATATTTGTTCTAACCTACAATATTCCATCCATTCATACCTCCCCAATATTTCTCAATATGTTATGTATAACTAATATATATGCTTTATTATAGCACATTTACGCAACCATTAAATACTTATATATAATTTTATCATCATTTTTGTTATCTATTCTTTTTTATTCTCAAACAATTTTACTCATAGAAAACAAAAAGGAACTCCAAACAGGAGTTCCTTTTCATATTCAATAGCTCATCCCCATAATATATAACTTCTAACATTCCCAGTAGAGATAAACCAAATGATCTTCCTACCAATCCATATTACTTTGATTATCTATATCATACCACAATTTTTCAATACGCATCTCCGCCTCATTCCTATCCTTTACACTGTCCATGTATATTTTTGTGTCCACCGGAATAGGCAGTCCACTACTTATAAACATCATTAGGATTTCATAATTTTCTCTTAAAATCGTCCAAAACTCAGTAAACACTTTTTTTACATTAACGTAAGTTTCAAACGATACTTTATCATCTTCATTATCAATAAAACCTGGATAATATATTGTTTAAGAACGTTGTTCGCCCATTTACGAAATTCCACTCCTCGATTTGATTTTACCCTGTATCCAACAGAAATGATCATATCCAAATTATAATGCTCTACCTGGTAAGTTTTACCATCCGAAGCAGTTGTCGCAAAATTTGCGACAACTGAATGATCCAATTCTTCTTTCAATGCATTATTAATATGTTTACCAATCGTCTTAACATCTCTTTCAAATAATTCAGCCATACAGTATTATTATTAACAGCCACATTAAGTTTTATCTCCTTATCTGCCGTTTCAAACAAAACCAATTCATTTTTCATAATAGATTTCTCCTACAATTTATCACTTTGCTAAACTCACATAATTTATCATACCTTATATCGTCGGATCCCCATATTCATTTTATACCATATTTATGTAATACAAAGTTAAGTCCCGATGACTATGATATGCCTCTGAGCTGTCTACCCCCATTATATCGTCAATTACGGATTGCATTGTAATTTTTTAATTTCTTTCCCATCATCTTCATATATGAAATCAGATGCTCTCTATCTTCAAAACCCATCTTGCTAAATGTATCTATAACCCATCGTTCTTCAGTATCCTTAGCCTGCCCTGTTTCCCACGACGTTCTTTAATCTACCGTAAATATCCTTGATATCCTTACAGATAATAAATACAACATAGTTAAATCCGACCTCTATAACATCATGGATTACTTATCAAGTAACTTTCTTTCAATTTCTTTCTTCTAACACAAAAATGGACTGTGAAAAACCTCAATCTAGTTTTTTCACAGCCATTTTTATGCTCCTCAATATTATTTATCTGTCTCTGCAAATTCCAACTTAACCTATCTCCAATAATTCCTTCCAATTATCAGTAAATCCCATTGTCCTTACATCTACTTTTTCATACTTCTCTATTAATACTTCTATTTGGTCTACATATAAATTCCAGTGTTTATCATGCAGCAGAATGTGTCTCATACATAATAATACACCAAACATTCTATTATTTCCTATTCCCTGTTGGGAATATTCCTTATACAAGATAGGTGTCTTTGATAGTTTTGCATTATACAACCGCCCATAATGTGCACAGATATTACGTACATAAGAAATACTCTCCAGCCAGCTTTCTAGATATGTATATCCAATTCCAAAGCTTTTAGCTACCGCTTTTTTATCTGTATTTTTCATATTTTTATAAAACTTTGAAAGAGTTCCAAAACTGAATACCTCTACCAGAGCGTATATCGGCAAATCTCCCCCCTCGTAATTAGTTCTGAAATTTTTCACAAAAGGTGCTTTAGAATTCCGGCCAACTTCCTCTTCTATATCCTCTAAAAAAGATCTGTGATATTCTTCATCAACAAAATTTTCAGGATTCATATAACCAAGGACTCCATATGTTTCCGCAAAATAATTAGCAATTCTACATCTAACATTTACTTCTATCTTCTCTATCTCAGCAAATGTTATTTGTCTAAAATTAGCATTAAACAGGTATAACTCTACAATCTGCTCAAACGTTACTCCTTCATCATAGTCCCCATTTTTTGCTTTAAAACCCAAACTATATGCCTTAATCAGCCTGAAGTATGATATATCATTCAATATGTGCCTTGCATAATCTTCATCGCTGATAACTAATCCCAGTGTCTTTAAATTCTCCACCTGTTCATCAATTGACATTGATGGTTGATGTCGTTTCAGTTCTCCCATATATTTTCTCCTTAAAATTAAAAGACCCAACGTGGTCCGCATCGTTGAGAGGCGTGTTGGGTTCTGTTGATATTAGTATATGCGATTTTCATAAAAAAAACAACGTTTTTTTCAAGTATGTGCATTACCTCGCTCTACTTTTCATCAACTCGAAATCATTATATGATGATTGGAATTTTAATGGGAAATGTCTGCTATTAAGTGTTCTCTTTCACATACCAATCCTGACTTTCCTGCTTTAACAACCATAAATATTCTGATAATGGTTCTTGATTTAATATGGGAACTGAGAATCTATCACTCTTCCCAACTACAGTTATTAACTGTTCTTGCAATCAATTCCATCTATAAACATTGCATATTTATCTAATTTTGAATATGCTATAGATAATATGCCCCAATTTTTGCCTATTTTATTCACCTTTTCTACATATATTAAACCTTATTGCTCCCTCTTTTTTTACAAAATTAATCTCATCATTTTCTTGAACAGTCATCAATACCATATGTATATCTTTACAATTTAATTCTTGCAAATAACTTATCAACACTTTTTTCAATTCTAATGCTTCAGTAACCTTATTTATATCAGGATATATTAACAAAATATCTAAATCATTAGGCTTTTTACTAACTCTTGCAGATCCAAATAAATAGAGTTGAATATTGTATTTTGTCATATATTTATAAATTGTCTTATTATCACTCAATTGTCTTTTCAATATATGTATCCAAAAACTTTTTTCCATTATAATTAATAGCCTTCATAAACTCTTTCAATTTAAACACACCAATTCCCATAGTCTTTGCAATTTCTTTTGCTTCTGATGTATATTCGTCCCAATTACTTACAACAACTATACAGTCTACCACCTCATACTCAGATACTATTTCTCTGACATCAGCAGCTGTTAAAACGTATACATCTCCTATATAAGTAACTAGGATCCTTCCATCTGCTAGATATATCTCAAAAACCGCCTTGTAATCATCCTCTTCTACTAAATCAATCTTTTCAACTTTTTCATGCTCCATCATAACTTTCTCAAAAAATATTATTGCTGTTTTTAGCAAACGTCTTGAAGTCAACGACATATTTATCATCCACCTTTCTAATACAATATTTTATTCATATCATCTGGAAATCTAGGAGCATCAAACACATGCCCATTTCCCTCATGATTTCTAATAAATCCATTTATATGCGCCTGATATTCTACAAATATTTCTTTGTCTCTTTCTGTTAACACATCATAATTTTCAGTCAATAGCTCTACTACTTTTTTACTATTAGGAATTATATTGCTGTTAATAATCTGATTCCATATTTTCTTTTTTTCACTAGTTATATCTTCCATATTTGTTTCATTAGGTCCATATATCTCAAACAACTTTCTATTAGTTCGAAGTAAATCATGTACTGCATTCCTTAAAGCCGCCTTTTTATTTTCAGTATGTGATGTGAATTTCTGCTTCTTACAATTTAATTTATATTTAGAACAATCAGATCCGTTTAGTGAAAAAAATGGATAAACTGCCCAACCGCCTTGCGAAAACCATGCATGAGATTCTACCACACCTTGCCCCGAATCAGTATCAAGCTCCCCAACCAGGAAACATGTTCGTGCCCCATCCTCCAAATATAAATTTCCTGCTTGAAATTCATAAAACAAATCATGCTGTATCCTCGCCAAAAGGTTGTGTTCATGCCCCGCAAGCCACATAGCAACATTATGATCATTAAAAAGAGCAATCAATTCCCTTCTTTCATTTTCTTCAATGAAATCAAAAGAATAATGAGACATTATAATTGTCATTTTATTAGCATCCGCTTCTTCCAACAACTCCTGTATTCGGTATGTTCCAACAACAAAATCTCTCTGGTGTTGTTCACTATAAAACAACGTTGAATCAATATGAATCACATTAAAATCATCCGTTATTATTAAGAAGTGTGGATTCCTTGTATCAGTTAATTGTTCTTTATAAATCCACTTTGAGTCGACCCCGTCAACAAATTTATAAAAACTTTCTTTGGCCTTGCATAAACAAACAATATCCTTTTCCAGTATTATTCCATCTTCTGACTTGTACCTGTTTTCCCCACTTAATATACGATTAATAACTTTATTTTTTTCAGGACAATTTCTATCTACATCATGATTTCCTGGCACTATAAATAAACGTTTCTCTGGCAAGCCAATCGCATTACATATATTTTCTATTTCTTTTCCAGCATTTGAAGGGAAATCTCCACTTGGCGCATGTCGAATGTCCCCCGTAAAAAAAGCATAATCAATTTTTCCAACTACAGTGTCCAAATACCACAAAAGATTTTTGCGTAATCTTTTGATTTCTGTTCCAGTTAAATTAAGATGTAAATCTGAAAAATGAATCCATCTAATTCTTGACATTCTATGCTACCTTCTCCGCATATAATTCTATTATCTGAAAATGTATTATCCTCCCAATGTATCTATATGTGAGTTATAATATATTATTATTCTGAATCTTAAGTTGCAACAATATATATATTATAATATATAGCTATATCAAAGTCTATACAATATAGAAAAACTTAAAAAAAACAGAGGGACTTACATCTCTCCGCCTTTTTCAATTTATATTATATAGCAAATCTTATCATATTTGTAACCATTCTCCCATATTACATATAACACATTACAATTCCGCCCTGGCTCTTCTCCGCTTCAAGCGCCAACACCTCTCCAGCTCCAACGCCCCCAGCGTAAATCCATCATCTATCCTCTTCTTACTAACCCATATCTCCATCTGTTTCCTTGTTAACTCAATGGTAGATATAATCCCTTCATGGCCGCAACGTTGTTTGTAGGCGCCTATATTGGTCAAAAATACATGGACACATCCCCCCGTGAGGCCACTGTCGGCAGCTATACGACCGAGCTCTATCGGCTTTCCTATGATATCGGCGCCCAGTTCCTCTCTAATCTCACGGCGTACATCTTCAATCGGTGTACAATTTGGATCAGAAAAACCACGAGGGCATGCATACTGTCTTCTTCTGATTGCATGTCTGAACTGTTCCAGCAAAACATATTTTCCTTTGTGCTTCGCCAGAATAACCACACCATCGTTTCCATTTGGCAGGACTCTCTCATAAGCCATAAGTTCATTATCATCCTTGCGTATCGGGTCTACCACCATCATGTTATATGCGCTGCTGTAAACAACTCCATATTTACGGCTATGCAGCTCCTCGTCACGGAGGATCTGTTTTCTGGCCTCTAAAGTATCCAGGGACGCTATCGGATACGATTTATATTTCGAATCCTCTTTTGTTATATTCCTATCTTCACAAAGCTTTAAATATCTCTTCAGTTCTTTTGTCAATGTGTATCTTATTTTTTCGCCTTCACAAAAATGTTCAGAGTTATCTAATCCTTTCATGACCGAATTAACATATGCCTTACTTTTTCTAAAGGTAATCCGAACCATATCCCTAAGCAATTGCCAGATTTCCGCTAAGGATTCTGATAATGACAAAGCATCAAGTCCAGGAATCTTAGCTATGAGCGAAGTCACGATCTCTGTAATTATCAGCATAACCATTGTCTGAATACCCGAAGGAACCGAATTCCAAAATGCTACAGCAGGTTTTATCCAACTATTTTGCATAGCTTTTGCGGTCCAATAATCACCTGTCAGTTCGGGACTTATCACTATTAGAAAACACAAAATAGCAAATACTATTTTCTTCAATATTCCACATAAAAGTTTCAGTTTTCTTCTATGCTTGTCCTTCTTAGCGTTATTCTCATAATAGAATACATAATTCCTATCTATTTCTGGTTTATCCTTGACATAACCTACAATTCTTGCAGCATTAACGATCTTTGGGGGGCTATATTTTCCCAGTTTGAATGTCTTAAAATCATTTTTCTCATCAACAAGATATCTTTCATCACGTTTCCTTCCACCATCCCACGTGCGCTTCAATCGCTTAGAAAAGTCACATTCAAATGTATTCTCACCATGGCAGGCACTACCCCAATCTTCTAAATCCCTCACATCATAATGCCTTGACACGTTTGATATACTGCTCTCGCAAGCATAGTTATAACACAAATCAACAATTGCCTGTGCATATTGACACCCCTTGACATTTGTGCCTGTTTCTACCAATTTTTTAAGCTTTCTGATATACACTGAACGATTATTTTCATTCTTATTTTGCTTATATATGTTATCAAGTATCGTTTGAGCACTTCCCCACAGCTCCACATTATCTTTCGGAACATATAAACGTATAACCTTATCCAATATCGAACTGAATTTCCAACAGCCCAACTCACCATCAGCCCTTGGACTTATGTATATATCATGCATCATGCTCAATTTGATCACGGTTTCCATAAAGCTATACAAGTTCTCCAATATCTCAGCCATAGCATCCCAGGATAGATTAGTCTGGTGCTCACCATCCTTGTCCACTTCAACAAATATATCTATGAGCTCATCTCGCCTGTTCTTATAATCATCATTATACTGCTCACCATTCTCATTCTTCTTTAGTGCCAAAGCCAGCTGACCGTACTCATATATTTCAGACAAATCAGAATACAGAAGGCACCTCTTCATAATTGCGGTAAGTCGTTTTTGGCTATATTTCAATGGAAGTGCGGAATATATAAATTGCTTGTCATCCTCTATCGAATCCATCAAATACTGGGACACAGTACGTATATCGCCATACTGGGATATCTTGATAACCCCACTATCAAACAATTTCAGCAAAGCCTCTTTGTATTCTCCGTTTTTTAGCAGGCTGAAAAAGCCCCTCGAATCCACCATCTGATTATAAGTCAAGACAACTATATTACCATTTGTCACAATCTCATCGTACAAGGCAGCCTGTCCCGCAATTATCTCCTCATCTGTTTTGCGCACAGAATCCAATTCAAACAAATATACATATTTACTCATTCCTTCACACTCCCGTATCCTACATTCCCCTCAACCTATCTGCGTACCACCTGATAGTTCTCCGTATTCCATCATCGAAATTCACCTCCGGCCGCCAGCCAAGAGTCTGTTCAATCTTAGTTGAATCGATAGCATACCGCAGATCATGGCCTTTCCTATCGGTGACAAATGTTATGAGTGACTCGGGCTTACACAATTCCCTGCAAATCATCCTGACAATATCAATATTTGTCCGTTCACACTGACCGCCCACATTGTATATCTCACCAACTTTTCCTTGAGTCAATATCGCATCTATGGCACGGCAATGGTCATCCACATGTATCCAATCTCTGACATTTATCCCCTGTCCATAAACAGGCAGCGGTCTGTCTGCCAATGCATTTGTCACCATCAAAGGGATAAGTTTCTCAGGGTACTGGTATGGTCCATAATTATTTGAACACCGGCTGATGGTAACCGGTAAGCCATACGTTCTATGATAAGCCATAACCAAAAGATCTGCAGCCGCTTTCGAGCTGCTGTACGGCGAGCTTGGACAAATCGGCGATTCTTCAGTGAATAACAGATCCATCCTGTCAAGGGGCAGATCTCCATACACCTCATCCGTACTAATCTGATGAAATCTGCCGACATCATATCGCATACACGCATCCATCAACACGGACACACCCTTGATATTCGAATCAAGGAACACCTCCGGGTTATCTATAGATCTGTCCACATGCGACTCTGCCGCAAAATTCACGACCACATCCGGCCTCTCCGCCTCAAATATACGATACATCTCACCTCTATCGCATATATCCGCCTTATAAAAAACAAAATTAGACCTGTCCAAGACAGGTCTAATCGTATCCAGACTTCCCGCATATGTGAGTTTGTCCACGCACACAAACTCATACTCAGGATATCTGTCCATCATATAAAAAATAAAATTACTACCAATAAAACCAGCTCCGCCGGTGATAAGAATCTTCATATGTTATACCTCTTTGTACAAAACAAGTTGTGGTTAGTATAAGTATAACATAAAGATCAGTAAAGCATAAGTTTTTAGAGAATTAGAAATGCATTTATTGTAACCATTTTCATAACCAATATTGACTCTGGTTAGTATATATGTTAACCTAATATATAGATAATTATCAGGTTTTTAATATGTTTTATAAATATGCGAAGTCACAAACCCATAATAAATTAATACAAAAGGAGATTCATACTATGAATATAAAATATACGCCAATTTTAAGATGGAAAACTGGAGAAAGAAAATGTCTTGAAAATCTTTCTCCTGAAATATCAAGTCAAATTATTCCATTTATTGAGGTTGCTCCTCCTACAGTTTCCTCAACAACCACAGACGAATCTGCCTACGAAAAAAAATTAAAAAAATTGATATCATCTTTCAACATAAGTTGGGAGGATAAATTATTCTATTTATATTTATCAGCCAGTTGGTACGCAGACGTTTATAACCCTGACGAATATTTTGATATATACAGAAATTTATTCACACTCATACATCATCCAGGAGCTATACCAGCTTTTGACATCAATGATGAAATCAATATCAGCCATGCGGCAAGTTTAGAAAATACAAATGGAATTTGCTTAAGGATACGCGTGAACGACTTTGAATCGATAAGTCAAACTCTGCAAGATTATATTGATAATTTATGGATTATTCCCGAAGAAACTGATCTGTTACTCGACTTAACTTACATCGACGATGAGATTTATCCTAAAAAAGCGGCATTAACAACTGCAATATCTGATATCCCTAATTTGTCTAATTACAGACGTATTATTATTGCCAGTTGTTCATTTCCTAAGGATATATCGAACCTTACTTCAAATTGCATAAGCGAGCGCAAACGTGCTGAATTAGCAATCCATCAAATATCTCTGAATTTACAACGTAATTTTACTTTTAATTATGTATATGCTGACTATGGACCTATGAACTTAAATGAAACACCTTACATAATTGGCATGTCTCCTACTTTTAAAATTAAATATTCTACCGAGGAAAAATATCTAATCTATAAAGGACTTCCTCTCAAAAAGGGAGGACTTGACCTAATAAATATAGTAACTGCATGTAAACAGCTCATAAACCACCCTCTTTATTCTGGTAAGTCATTCTCATATGGAGATGGCATAATAGATTCGATAGCTAACGGAACAAATAGCAAGGGAGGGAATCTCACCAATTGGGTCGAATATAGCTTTAATCACCATATTACCTTGATTGTCTCTTTAATGTAAAAAACGGAGAGATTAGAATAAATATATCTAATCTCTCCAATTCTCTCTATATTTAATTGTTTCTCGTGTATAATCTCTTATTTGTTTTAAAGAAAATTTTTCCAGTATTATTTGCCGCAATATTCTTCTATTTTTCCCAGATATTCCTTTTACTCCAGCCTTTTTCAATAACGAAATAAGTTCTTCTTTCCATAATAATTCAAGTAAGGAAATAGCCTCTATGTTTTTATTTATTTTAGCATTTCGTTTTTTTCTAATTCTATATTCTCCTTTGAATTCCCAAACTATGTATATTCCCCAATATTCAGGAATATATTCTTCTATTTTATCTTTAAACTTCTCTCCTACCACAATTGAAACCATATCAAACGTCTTATCATAGCATTTTTGTTGCAACGGAAGTCGTTCTAATGTATCTGCATCACTTTTAATCTCGTATCCACACAGTTTTCCATTTGCAACCGCAACATCAACTCTTGCTTCCCCATCACAAACAGCCAATTCCTCTACAATTCTATAATCATGTTTGGCATTTATTTTATTCAATTCATCAATCAAGGTTGTTCTTATATCATTGTCTTTCAACAAAGCACAATCCCCCTATACATTTCCTGACATATTTGAACTAACGATTAAAAAGTATACCACTTTATATAATAATTCTCAAATAACTTTTATTTGTCGAGCAAATGCCAAAGTTACTGTCAAGGAAGGCTTTGGCAGACATGCTATACTCTGTATGAGTAAACTAGCATATTAAGGAGTCTTGCCCGTATGGACATGCGTTTTCTCCGTCTACTGGATTGGCAATATCTCCACACAATAATATTACTCTGGAACATCCAATATATTTACTATCTTCATTGGCCTTCACATTATATATAACTCTATTCTCCATTCACTCCACCGATTTACTCCAACATCATAACATTGACCTATTGTGCGCTTTTCTGCAATATTTTTCTAATTCTATCAATACAACTTCTTTATACTCCATTAACATTCTACCATACAATTCTTTTTTATACTATGTCTTTAGCATTCAAAATCAATGTGTATCTTTGATATTGTGTTTTTGTATGTCAATATATAATTCCCCATAACCACCAATTGCCAGCCCCTTAAATCTCTCCTATAAATGCAGTAATAAAGAACTTAGCCTTAATCGGATCACCTGGAACCTCAGTCTCAATAACTCCGCATATACTTGCTGATAACAAATACAACATGATTAAATCCTGCCTCTATAGTATAATGAATTACATATCAAGTAACTTTCTTTCAATTTCTAATACATTGGGGAATATAAGTTTTGCGCCTTTCCTCTGGAGCGCCAACACTTTGCTTGCTTTTTCTTTTAAATCTTTTTCCAATATACCGGTCACACGAACCGGTACATTTGACCTTGCATCAAAATATTCATTTTTCATATATTTTGATGTAATAGGACACATATTTTGAATAAGGAACGCTTTTTCATGACCGAGCACCTCGCCAAAAACTATGGTATCACAGCGCTTATATTTTTGTATTTTGCTGTTATAGATCTTTTTAAACTTTGATACCTGAGATGAAAATGGAATCATCCAATATATTCCTGTAGAATTATCTTTGAATGTATAAAAACAAGGTCTATCATGCACCTGCCCATTTACTGTCTCTTTATTCTTCATAAAATATTGATCCGGAAAATCCATAAAATAACTATCATCTATGTAATAAAAATGCCCTGCTTCCATTTCTTTCTCCTAACAAAAAGAGACCTCACTCTCACGAATGAAGTCTCGAAACATTTGAACTCGATCTTTTATAAGTCGCATATCGAGTAGCGACAAACATTTGAACTCGACCTTATTTCAGTTGCATATCGAGTAGCAACAAACATTTGCAGCAAATCGCTTACTGTAACTAAAGTATATATTCAAATGCCCTCACTGTCAATACACACGGAGTTCAAAATCAGCTTGCTGCTGTATTATTAGTATATGCTTCTCCACTTCTTCACATTCAAATTTCATTATTCCTTCGCCATCATCTTCATATATGAAATCAGATGTTCCCTGTCTTCAAAACCCATCTTGCCAAATGTATCTATAACCCATCTTTCTTCAGTATCTTTTGGAATAACAACATAGTCCATAGTCTGCCCCCTCTTGCTATCTTCTGTAACACCAGATAGCAGATATTCTGGTGTTACATCCAGAGCTGCACATATGAGCAATATCTTGTCTGAACCTGGATTCGTATTCTTCTTCCGCCAATCACTGATCGTTGTGGTCGCTATCCCAGTTCTAATTGAAAACTCTTTCTATGACATTCCTTTTTGATTCATTCAGAGCCAGAATGCATCTCTAAGCTCCTCGACCTCATCATACGGAAAGCACTCGGCAACCCCTTCGTTTTCTTCCAGATAATTGATAATCTCTCCCGCCAATTCAATCCCCTTCCGACTGTGTCTCACGCCAGAATAGTAAACCGATTCATTACTTTCCGTCGGATCGCCGAGTGCGCCATAGAGAGAATAAAGCTACCGCATGACGCCATCGGCATTCAAATCCATCGGCACATAGATTCTCACATTGTCATCTGGCAGAATCCCACCCTCAGACTTTTTCTTTCCAGCGACTGCTTTCTCCATCTCATCTTCCGTTTCATATGGTACTTTCACAGCCAATGAAGGGTCATTGACATAGAGCATTTCTTCTGGTATTGGGTGGATATCTAATTTGTGGTGCATATAAATCACGCTTCTTTATCGAAGTGATAAACTTTTTCGCTAGCGACTGAGTTTTCACGAAGAAATCTCAAACGTGCAAATGCAAATGTTCGAAGAACGTTCATCTGCACCTAACACCTTAGATCTTTCTGATTATAATCTAACATTTAATTGTTGATATACTTTTTGCTGAACAGCCCAATAAGCAGTTTCTTCATCTGTCCCATATGCTTTTATCTGCACTCCATCTACATAAGTAATTGCCCAAACTATCTTCTTCTCATATTTATACGATACATTATATATCTTCCCAGCTTCTTCAAAATAAGATTTATCTATCATGCTTATCCTCCTCAATCTCGCACATTTTTATATATAAATCAAGTGCATCCCATTGGCTAATATTAGTAATCTTTTCTATAACATCATAATACGGATAAACCCCACCTCTTTTTGAATCCGTCTCATCTATAAAATCTATGTATCTCAATGCTTTTACCAATTGGCCATGATTATCATACTTCTTGTTTTTAAACTCATCTCCTATATGATATTTAATCATATGCCCATTATATTCAAATTCACCATCATAATACTCTTGTCTTATATTTTTCATGACTCTCCTCACCATCTTTTCACAGAATTTTTATTCGTACCCGACACCCCAGGCACTAGATCAGTAAAGCAACTAAAGTTGATGCTACGCAATCAAATGCTAAGTTTTTTATCACATCCGAAACGGAACTACTTGTACACCTATTCCACCAAACTGAACAAATCATTATCAGTGCTGATATTCCGCCAATACTTATATCAATAATCCAGTTTACTTTATATGGATTATTGATATGCCACTTCACCTTCAGTCCCCCATTTCATATTTTTTTCAATATCTTTTCATTCTATCCTATAAACACCAATTGCTGCCAGTAGTAGCTGACACCCATAACAGCAAGTACATATAGCCGTCCTAATTACGTATTTCTCAACCATATTATTATCCAGCGAACAAACTTCGATAATAATCTATGTATTTATATCTACCATAATCAGCCCAATATGACATATACCGTATTTTTTTCACATGCCTCCTTAAGAGCTTAGTGGCAGGTATTTTTTATCATTCACTATGGAAAAGCAATCTTTCAAACTCTAATTTGCTCTTTGCACAGATTTATATCTAATCTGAGTTTACAGCCACCTAAACAATACACTTTTTCCTTACAACTAAGACAACTCCCATCTGCCGACTTTCTTAATTGAGAAAATAATTCTGAGCTCCAAACATCCCTAATCGTATTAGATTTCAAAGATATTCCGTTACCCCTACAATCTATTCCAAAAGAACACGGATAAGCGTTAAGCTGACTATCAATATACATGGAAAACGTTCCAGCCTCACATGCATCGATACAACTTACCGGAATATCGTCCATACACCATCTTAATATAGCGGGGGTAAAACATGTATCAAATCCAACTCTGAAATTATGTTTCTTAATAGCTAACATCAAAAATTTTTCAAGTAATTCAATCTGCGATACCATTTTATTTCTCTGCCCATACCCCACCGGTTTATACAGAATAAATATAACAGCATTAATGCCTCGAGGGAACAAGTCATTTTCTAATCTGTATATAGCTTCTCTAATTGTTTGATTTGATATTACATAATGAATATTTGTAGTACACCCTTCTCCTACCAACCGTTTTACCGCTTCAATAGTTGCTGTATTACTTTCTGCACCATTAATAAGGCGAGAATACCATGAAACAGCTACAGCTCCACAATAGTCTTTGATGTTATGGATTTCATTATCAGTCAATCTCCAACCACTTGTAGTCAGATTAGGTACTATTCTGTAATACTTACAGATTTTTAAAATCTCCTGAAATTCAGGATGCTTATTGGGGTCACCCGCTCCTCCAAGGGCTATTTGAAATGTTTTTCCGGCAGCTTGTCTAGCAATTAAATCGAAATCAGATACAGTCATATGTGGTGTATAAATTGAATATCCCTTTTGATAGCAATCTATTCCTGCCGATTTACAATAGCTTCCATTATCACAATGGCCCATTATTCCAACATCTAGTAACTCTGGAAATGAGCGACATATAGGATCCACGCCATCAATATCGCTTCTAATCAAAGTCCCATTCTCTTCATTAAAAATTTCATAGAATCCATATTGTTCGTCTTTGTATAATATCATTTACCAAACACACGCTCTCCCATTTAAATAAAAATCCTTCTCTTCTATTTCAAAACTATCTGTTGTAAAGAACTGTGTTATTGGTGATTCATCACTACTTGTATATCCCCAATATACATGAAAATTAGCTCTTTGTCTGAAAAGCATAGCTGACTTTTCACCAAACACATTTTTTATACTTTCATAATCTGGCGCTTCTATATTATGGTGCCTTATCCCGCCGTAATTAACAGCTCTCATAATATCATCGCATAATGTCCATCCCTGCTCTTCAATTGGACTTCCGTTCTTAAAACCAAGTTTTTTATATAAATACTCTGCCGATAATTCTTTTTTTGAAATAATCAAAAAATTTGTCGACGAACTATTCGTAATAAAGCCTGTCCTGATCTTCATCGTTGATGCCTCCTACTGCTTTATAAAATGCATTTTTTAAAGCAGAATCATAATTTAATGTTTCAATGTTTCTTTCAATAGATTGTTGTGTACAGTTTTTCATAGAGTATGAACCAGCAGCCATAATTTGTGCATCTTCATGTGATATGTTATAATGCTGTTCCATATATTCAGTAATTGACTCATACTCTTTATTATAATACTTATGAAATTCCTTATTGAAATTTACTGCACCTGAAAAATAATAATCATACATTCTGGCAACCATATTCCCGGCAAAGCTTTTTGATCTTACTTTCATGCGATGCATCACAGTCCATTTGCAAGGTAACCTAGAATTATCGAAATAAATAATTCCTTCTTTTTTAGTTCCTATATAACCATTCATCTTCCCACCTCCTATTTTTATATAGATTTTATTCTTTTTAGCATTTCCTCACGAACTCCTTGATGATTTGGTAAGTTTTCAAAATATTTTTCTAGCAACAACTGCTCATTAGGGTCATTTAGCCTAAAACATATAAGAAATAACTCTGCAATTCTTTGAACCTGCTCTGCTGCCGCAGAATTCTTTTCTACTAAATGTCGATGAATATCCTCAAGATTCCCAGGCATATAATAGTCATCCCAAGAATTTCTAGCCTTCATGCTAGCAAATGCTTTTCTCATACATTCCTTATCACGTATGCCAAAAAGAATATCTAGATAAGTGTCAAGATTATATACCCCACCCAACACTGTTCCTTTAAGCATTACATCGAAAACTATTCCTCCATCTTCATACGGATCCTTAACTAAGCAATCTCTGATATAATCTTTTTCAACATCCGTAAGTGGCAATCCCGAGGTAAGAATAATTCTCAACCCAAGATTTTGAAACTCAACTCTATGACGTCTACCTTGATATGTCTGTCTTTCTCTGCCATCTGGAATTTGTACCAAGTTTAAAAGCTTTGTACATAATTCATTTGACATTTTGGAATTAACAATCTTCTTTTCTGTCCTAAATAATACATATGTATAATGAATTATCCCTTCAAGTGCAGAGCTTCCTGCTTCTTTCAGTTCAAGAATTTCTTTAATAATTGTTTCAGCATCAACATTTTCTTTGATATCTGTATTGTCTGTTACTATCTCTCTGGCAAGTATATAATCTCTCATTTCATCAAAGACAAAGTAAATTACTTCATTTTCTAGCTCAGCAATTGTTCCCTCATTATTTATGATCTTTTTACTTATGAGAATACTGCCATCAATATTTTTATTAACCACATCAATATCCAAAATACTATTCTCTATTGTAGAAACAGGTATTCCATCATATTGCTTATTATCAAGCATAATTCTCGCAATTTTTCTAAGCAACTTATCAGTATCTGTTGCTGTAGTTAAACATACTTTATTAATGTACTCTTTAAATACCTCATGTTTACATACAGACAAAACATCAGTATCTTTATTAGCATATGTCTCAAAAAATATTCTTAACATCAATAACTGTTCACATAGCATGTCCTTTACAGCTAAAGATATGCGACCAGTATATTTGAAATATTCCTTATATACCAAGAATATTCTATCTAATGCAGTATTACTATACGTATCTTCCTTAATATCCAGTTCAAAAGCTGGGAAATAAACATCGTCAACTAGATCTTTTCTAAAACGAGTTTGATAATATTCATTTCTACACGACACAATCACCTTGAACCTTGTATATTTAAGCATTTCATTGGTAAACAATGATAATTCTTTCGCAAATTCCTTGTTTTCGTTCTCATTTATCGCATCAATAACAATATAAAAGTACTTTCCTCGAATACTGAGGAGTAAATTTTCAACCCTCCAAAAAAAATTAGAATGTTTTTTTAAATACGATGGGACACGTAAACAATCCAATAAATACTGTTCTAGACCTGTGTTTATTTCTCTTGCAGTAATAAATGCAACAGCCTGTTTCAATTTCATTATCAATTCTGAAATACTGCACAACAGATTTGTTTTTCCATTTCCAGCACTTCCATTCAGTATTAAGTACCGACTCATTGCACTCTGCGTGTACTTTTCTATTTTATTCAGAGCCTCATCATATGGATAAAAACATATTTCAAACAAAGCCTGTGATTCTGAATAATTATTCTTAAATTCATACTTTCTCTGTCTTAATGAATTGTGCAACTCTCGTTTATCCTGAATTGCAGAAAGTATGACTGGAAAACTGTCAAACGGGTTCAAGCGAAATGCTCGTTCTTCCTCATTAACTGCACTCTTAAGAATATCTCCATACGAATTATGATATATGAAGTTAAATGCTTTTATAATACGTTTCCTCCACTTATTGCCAAAAACAAAATATCGTAATACTTCTTTTCCTTCATTTAATTCCACAAAAACTTTTGGAATATATTTTTTGTTTTTCTTTAACTCTGAAATTGTATTGTTCGTTACCTTATATGTTATTCTCCAAAAGGATAACATATAAGCAACACAAGCTACCAAAGCTACTATTAATAATATAAGCCACCACAGATCTTGTAAACAACTACTCAACTTCGCTAGAGCCTTAGCTAAATCAATACCAAGGGTTGACTTTGTTGCCCATGTTGTTATTTCCACCACTTCTATTTCCAACTATTTATCCTCCCCCATGTTTGTAATTATATTATTCATGCTGTTTATAATGACTCAAGACAATCAATAATTATGAGGTTCAGTTAATTATCAAAAAATTCTAAGACTCATGTCATAAACCATCTATTAATCCAACATTTTTGTAATAATTATTATAGCATATAGTTCTTTTCCAATCCACATTATATAGTAAATCATAACAGAACTGTGAAATTACCCATAACCACCAATTGCCAGCCCTCCCGGGCTGGCAATCACATCACATCCATATAAACTTCCTATCTACAAATCCCCAAACAAGTCCTTCTCATACATACCGTCCTCAATCATCCCCTTAAAGCTCTCCTTAACAACCTCAACATCTTCCTTATACGTCATACCATACCAGGTATCATTCGTCCGGAGAACCTTAATCGTCATCTTCTTCTCATCCAGAAGCTCTCCTATGAATGTAGGAATAAGGAACTCTGCCTTGAGCGGATCAGTTGGAACCTCCGTCTCAAAGAACTCCACAAATCCTTCCTCCAACAAATCCAAGAATTCCGGCGTCAATACCCACATGTTCATGGACACCAGAGACTCCGTATCAATGGCTGTGCCGTCCGCAGCTGCACCATCCACAGTCTTGACGATATTCTTGGTCTCCACCACCTCCGTCAGATTATTCTGATCATCCATCTTGCAAATGCCTCTGGTCACACCACCATTATCAGACAATGTATTCTTGAGTACGAATCCAGCCATACATGACTGTCCTCCGTTCACCAGATACTCATGAACCAGTCTGAAGCCTTCCTTGCCATAATAATCATCTGCATTTATCACGACAAATGGTGTCTTCAGCACGGCTTTAGCAGCAAGCACGGCCTGTCCTGTTCCCCATGGCTTAGTTCTGCCTGCCGGCAGCTCCCCGGGAATATCCTCAATATCCTGAAATGCATAATCAACCGTAACACCGGATTTCCCGCAAATGGCAGCAATCCGATCACCTATAACAGATCTAAATTATTCCTCGATATCCTTACGGATAATAAATACTACATGATTAAATCCTGCCTTTATGGCATCATGGATTGAATAATCCATAACAATGTGCTGACCATCATCTACTGGCGCCAGCTGTTTAATTCCTGTTCCAAATCTTGATCCGATCCCGGCGGCCATAATTAGTAAGGTAGTCCCCATTTGTTTTCTCCTCATAACCAATATGTTTCTGATCATATTATTATCCGCAAATAAAATCAGATAATAATATATACTATTTTTTACGTTCGTAAATTCCCACCAAACGGTTTAGTTTAGTACAGCTCTGGCATATTCCAATAAATATATATTTCATCAATTTTCATTCGTCCACGCCCAAAACTTAGTATTATTCACCAAATGTTCACTTGTACCTGGCACCTCTTACAACAGTGGCACCTCTTACAACAGGCTCGTACACATTATATTCAGGCTCAAATAATCACATCTCTATTTCTCTAAAACGTTACTCTAATACCCCAAATATGTTCTATTGTTCAGAATGTTTATCTGCAGCTGTCACCTCAGATTACCGACGAGTATTTTTTACACAGAACACTTTATCGAACACTTATCTTAATGGCATTGCCTCTAGTTGGCACATATATAACCTTCACAGTCAAAAAACAATAGGATTATAATTCTTTAACCATCGTTTTATAGTCTAATCTATTAGAGATTGGAACATTATACTCACTTTTAAGCATACCAACACCAATCATCAAAACAATTTGCTCATCATCTGCGATTCCCAGTTTTTTTGAAAAATTAACCCAAGATCCCGTTCGAACAAGCGGTCTTTGGATCAAGCAAGCACCAATACCAAGGCTTTGAAGTGATAATGATAAGTATCCCGCCAAAATTGCTGGTGAAACGACATACTGGAATTGGCAAGCCTCTTCAAACCGATAGACACTGACTTTTGCCGTTATGATAATATATTTATCAACTTCTTCTGCAAATCCACCAACTCCTGAAAGCCATTCGTCAAGTAAGTCTTTTTTCTGTTCCGATAGAATATAGATTCGCGTTCCCTGACGATTACAGGCAGACGGTGCATGTAATGCCAATTCGCAAGCACTACGTAGCAATTCCATTGGAACAGGAGCTTTACTAAAATCTCTGACACTATGTCTTTCGTTTATAAGGCTACTCAATTCATCAAATTGATTTTGTTTTTCTTTTCTTTCAATTTTCAGTGTTCCCGCATAAGCCTTTGGCATCTTAGGATATTTTCCTCGAAGTTCATCATGTTTATTAATTATATTCCTTAGCTTTGAATTATTTAATACGTCTCGATGGTATTCTTTATACGCATCTACAGCGTCAAGTGCCATATTTACAACATCTGTAGAGTAGCCGCCCATTCCAACATATTCTGCCACCAGATTAAGCATCTCAATTATTTTAGGAATACCAAAGAACTGTCGTGGTTTATCTAATGACAATCCTTTTTCAATTGAATGAACATTTCGGATGATTTCTCCTTCATAATAGCCTGTCAACTTTTTATTTCCACAAATTCGGTTTACATAATCAACCTGCCTATATGTATTCCATCTCATTCTTAGTTTTTGTTTAATACTCATTGTGCTCGTCCTCCAATAAACGCATTAATATACTCTTTTGTTGCTAATTTATTTTCATTAAGCTTTATTTTGACACGATTATAATCAATATTGTTGTTTATCAAGTTGATTGCCATGTTTTCCGAATAGTCACTATCGTTCAAACCATATTCATTCATAACGTCTTTTACCTTTTCCTTACCACAACTATTAAAAACAGCTTGCTTTTCGAAAATCAAGGTAAACATAACACCATGAAATGTATTCGTTACTACGTAATCTGCTTTATTAAAACAACTTATGAATACCCTCGGTGAAAAAACATCGAATTTATAATCACCCTTCATTCCATGTCCCATTACAACAATTTTAAGTTTCTTGCTATTTGCATACTCTCTTATTTTATTTTGTAAATCGTCGGGAATCCGTCCAAAATAATAAACAAATATAAACTTATCAATCTGTAAATCAATACAATATCTTTGGTATTCTGTCTTTTCAAGCAACATCGTTGGATCAACAACGATAGGAGTTACTTTCCCAAGAAGTTTCCTTACAATCGAGCTTGTATATTTATCTCGAACAGCGATTGCGTCCATTTTTTTTAAGTCATCTATTATCTCGACGTGTTTTTTTAAAGCATCATACGAAGTATTGGCTGCAGAAACCGCAAATGTAATTGTTTTTTTTGCCTTAGATTTTTCCCCAAAGAAAATTGCTCTATTATCTTCAAAATACTGATCTTCTAAATTCCACAATGTATCACTACCAATGATACATAAATCAAAGTTAGCATCTATTTCATCAACAATTTTAAATTTCTTAATTGATTCGTTAAAAGCCCAATACTGTTGTACCTGTGCTTTAGCTTTTTCAATTTCACCTTTTAGTATCCATTTTAAAGTCTGGCGACCAACATAAACTATACTATGTGAGGTTCCCTTTCTTTTTCGTTTCATAAATGAAACATCACAGCCGCCCTGTTTCAAATATGAGCATAATGCAAAAGCTTGCCAATAGCTACCGCAATTTTCACTATTATATACCGTCACTATACATACTTTCATCTCAGTTAGCTTTGCTTCTCCTTTCCCAAAAAACTTTAGCTTTTCTTCTAAGAATTCTCAATTCCTGTTTGTAAAAAATTGCCGACGAAATAATCAAAACAATCACAACTACAATCGCAACCTCAATGGCATATAGAATCCAATTTATATATGAAGAGAAGATCGGCACGTATATTAACTTCAACACTAAAGAAACAATTACTGCTTGAACTATTGATAGAGCAATATGCTCTGCTACAAATCTATATTTTCTCTGCAAAATATTTTTTGAAGCATATATAGAATATTGTAATGTTCTAAAAAGTAATGCGCAAAACGTACCAATTGTAACACCAATCAATCCAAATTTAATAACAAGCGTTACAGACACAATCACATTAAGAAAAGCCTCAAAGATTGCTCCATTACGAGTTTGTTTAAAATGTCCTGCTGCATCAACAAGCATATGGTATGGGAGACGGACACAAAAAAGAAATTGATTCAGGCACATCAGCATGCCGAAAAGAGGTCTATTATACGATACATCACTTATTCCCAATGTATAAACTTCTGCAAAAGGAACAATTAACGCTGCACCACATATAAACAAGAATGCTGCAGATGTAAAAACCAAATATTCAACAACCCGGAAATTTTCTTGCAATACTCTATTCTCTTTTTTCGCAAGCATATTGCCAAACGCTGCTTCTATACCATCCGTAAATGTTTGTTCGACTTTATATAATCCATTTGCAACCATATAATATACAGTATATACGGATACTTCTTTAATATCCGAAAACATCGTCAAAACAATAACATCCGTGTTGTTATTAACAAATGCTGCGGCCTGTTGAGCAAACGCATCCCATCTTTGAGAAATCGCAGAATTATTTGGCTTTATGTCTGCATCAATTTCATATTTTTTCTTAACATAATATGATAAAAACAATGGGCGGATAAAATAAACAATCGCACTTCCTAATTTTACTAGATGAATTCCTGCTCCACAATGTATCAAGACTGCTGCAACAATCGTATTGAGAATCGTAGTGACAATTTGTGGAATTGTATTAACATAATTTTTTTGATCCGCTTGTAATAACATTTGATAGGCAATTCCAAAATAGTTATCTACAAATGTACTACTCCCTATGATCAAAACAAGTGTTGCTGAAAAAATCCAACTAAAAGAATTTCTCACAAGAAATGGATAGACACAAGCAAATACAATTAATGCTCCCACATATATAAGTGCAACTCTTTTCATAAAAATTGCAGTCGCATTTACTATTCCACTAATCTCACTTTTATCTTTTTTTGACAGCGGATTATACAGTGCTGCCCTAGTAACGCTTCCAACGCCAGCACGTAATAAAACTATACAACTTAAAAATTGTGTAATTGATGACGTTATTCCGTTATAACTTGACCCAAATGCTCCTAAAATAAGTCTTGGTAGTATTAAGCCACAAATTATAGAAACAACTTCTGCCATTATTGACGTCATTGTATTAATGACAGCTTTTTTCGTTCGCATTCTATATTATCATCCTTATCTATTTAAATACTCTGAAACATCCAATTTTTTTCCAAACAACAAATCAGTACTTGGTAAAATATCAGTATCAAACCCAGAATCTGGATATAGTGTTATCTCTCCAAACCAAACACGGCCATCAGCCTCATATAAATCTATTCTCGACAATTTTGTTCCGAAAGATAGCTTTCTCGCAATATCAAGCATCTCATTCAAATTATCAGGCGGTGATATCGTAAAGTCCTCCGGTAAATCTTCATCACCATAATTATATCTCAAAAATTGCCAATCGGGTGAAAAGAAATAGTATTTAACGCCTCTAGAGGAATTCCGCCCAGTACAAATCATAATATTATCAGGCTTACCATTAAAACATAAAATTTTATAATCTTTTAACTCCGTTCCCGATTTATCAACCATATATTTTTCCGCAATAATCTGAGGCGGCACTTGTTTATAAGGCCACTCTCTTCCAGACCAATAATAATTATTATTGAGGCTTTTTTTGATTTTGTTTTTCGCCTCTTCAAAATTCAGTGTGCTTTTATCTGTACAAATAACAAGTCCGCCACTATCATGTGTACATTTAAGAACAAATTGATCTGGCAATTTATCAAAATCTATATCCTCAAACTTATTCCATGGACCTCCTACTAATGGGATTAAATAATCCCTACCAATTTTATCTTCAATATACTGTCGCACAGAATATTTATCTACCCATTTAATATACTCTTTTTTTCTGTCTTTCAACTTTAACAATTGAACTTTTTCATTTAGTGTTTTAGGATTCGAATAATTTAATTTTAATCCCAAACGAGCCCAGAACATAAGCTTGAGATATAAACTATCCGGTATCCAGTTCATATATCCTTTATAGCCTGCTCTAGCCAGTCCTCTCTGTATAATATTTCTTTTCATTTTGCCACCTTCTGTTTTTATTCTTTTAACGTTTCTATAATCATCCATATAAGTAAAAGAATGACTTGTATGTACTTATCATAATATGTGACCAGTCCATACTCACTAATCATTATAGCCACAAGTATTCCTATAAATAGCAATTCTTGTTTCGTTATTTTGCGAACATTTCTAGCACTAGAAACCAACATCCAAACGTAATTAAAATAATATACTATCGTCCCTATCAGCCCAACATCAACTAATAATTCAACATAATTGTTATGCGCATAGTAGGCTAATGACCAGTTTGAATGATAAGAATGTAGAACAAACCTATAGTTATCTATACCATACCCAAACCACATTCGTTCTTTAAACCATTCAATTCCCCATTGTATCAAGTTCAATCTTGTTGATGTGCTTGAGTCCACTGCAGCATCCGTTCCAAATAATCCGGCAACCATCGATTCAATTCTATGCCCAGCCATTGAATACAGGAACGGAACATGTAATAATGCATAATAACCGACAAAACCTATTAGAATAACTATTACTATTTTACTTGCATTTTTTACTATATTATCCCTATTGTCAAACACATAAATCATTGCTAATGGTATCAAAAAGCATAAAATTGCTTTTCTCGACGATGACAATATAACAACAATAAGATTTGCTATTACCATCGTGCGAAACCATCGCACTTTGTAACCTTTTAAAATAAAATAAATTGCAAAACAAATCGCAAATGCCGCACATACGCCTACTGTGTTACCGTTTATATTTCCAGTTTTTCTTGAAGAACTAAATGCAAAAATACCACCCGTAACTATAACTCGAAGTTCAAGAAACAAAGGTGCCACTACAAGTGCTTTTAACACTTCTTCTATCCTCTCTTTTTTTCTATCAACAATGAAAAAAAGAGCATACATGCAAACTAAATTAATTAATAGTGTTTTACCCATAGCATTGGCATGCACTTTATTTATAGCCCAATTAGTCGAGCTTATGGCAATCAGGCAAAACACGCCCATGCAAAGAATATAATTATTGTTACGAAATTCCTTTTTTAATAACAAATAAATAGCAAAGACTCCAATAAGAATAACTCGTGCCAATTTCATTAACATGGAGCCTTCGTCCGTTACAACCGCTGCGATCGCATATAGCCAAAGCGTTAGCGATACAATGGATATTTTATTGATTCGTATGTCACAGCTTCTATTCAATCAATGTACCTCTCTCTTTATTCACAGAATAGATATTTCTCCCAGTTTTCAAATATACTGATACTTGTCAATGCATATCGCAATTCACTTGATTTTTTTGACATTTTTTCTGCTAAAGTTACATCTATTATTGAAAACAATGCATCAACAAGGGCATCTTCGTCCCCAACTGGTATAAGTATACCATTTTCCTGATTCTCTATTAATTCACGTGGCCCTCCAGAAGGACAATCCGTCGAAATAACCGGCATCCCCATGCACATCGCCTCAATTAGAGCATTAGGCATTCCCTCGTAATCTGAAGATAGGATAAATGCCGAAGCATCATTTATTGCATTAAGAACATCTTTATTTCTTCCAGGAAGTAATACCACACCATCAAGGTCAAGTTCCTTAATCAAGCTTTCTAGATTAGCACGTTCTCGTCCTTCTCCATAAATAACCAACTTGAAGTTCTTTTCCCTCTGATAAAATATTGAGAAAGCCTTAATAAGCATTGGGAAATTTTTCTGTCTTTCAAGACGCCCCACTGCAACAAACACGTTTTGTCGTATTCCCTTATATGGTTCTGGAATTCTTGCAATATCAACTGGATTAGAGAGCACGATTCCCTTTTTCTGAATATTTTTCGGAAAATAAGATTTTGCCATATCAGTTTGAAAGATTATTCCGTCAGCAAGTGGATATGCGATTTTCCTTAACAATCGTGTAATTTTAACATCTGGCATTACCCACGGATTATTTCTTTCTGAAACACAAACAGGGATTTTGGAGCCAATCAATGCCAATATTACATATATTCCGATATCCTCCGGCATACTTAATACAACATCAGGTTTATACCGCATTATTTTTTTTCTCAGTGCTGCGTATCTAAAGAATCTATCTTTTACTTTATTATCAGCTTTTTTTCCTATTGCATCTACATTAATACGTGTATCCAACTCATATGCAACTGCTGCTACATCAATGGTAATGATTGAACATTCAATTCCATTTTTCACAAAATAATTCGCCAATTGAGCAATAACTCTTTCAGCTCCTCCATTTATCAGTGCACGTGTTACAATACATATTTTTTTATTGTTTTTCATCGACACTTATCCTTGTTTTTCTTATAATTGGTTAAGTTTACTTGTTATATCTATATACTTTGTTTTTCCGAAAGGCTCATATGAAGCCATCATATAATTGTATTTTGGAAATTGCCTTATAATTACAAAATTTTCATCTTCATTTGGCCAGTGCTTACAAGTAAAGAATACCTTATTTCTATAGGGCATATTCATAAACTTGTTCACTTCTGTCTCTGTACAGCCATTTTGGTCATTAAACTTCACCAGTAACTTATTCCAGTTAATTCTCTGTACTCGACGTTCCCACTTTTCTCTTGCTTCCTGCTCACTATGGTAGTGCAAGAAGAAGATTTCAATCGAATTTTTACCGTTAGACAATACACCTACAGGATAGGAGCCAAATCTCTTATCTTCTGAGACCTGCGGCATATCTTTCCAACGAGATTCCTCCGGCTTGATAAAGGTCAATTTTCCATTGACATAACCTTTTATGTCAGACAAGAACTCAATATAATCTTTTGCAATAAAGAACATCCCCACCGTAGGAGATTCTTTGGGCAGGTTGTAGCTTTCATAAATCATGCCGCCCCAACAGTTATTAGAGATTATTGTAAAGTCTGTAGACTTTAGCTTCTTTTTTCTATAATCCGCAAAACCAATCCGCCAATATTTTAATATTTTAAGTCTCAGTCCTTCATATGTAGGCATTGCATATCTTCCTTTCCCTTACCATTTATCAGAGCAACATATATCTTATCCAGTTGCTTTACCGACTGTGTAATATCATAACTCCGTATCGTTTTTAAATGATTTTCTCTATATGAGATTCGTTCTTTTTCTGATCGGCATTCAACTGAAAGCACGGCCTTTGCCCACTGTTTTGGAGCATCGTCGATAGATTCCCAGATAAGATCACCTAAGTCAACTTCTCTTGTGATCTTATCCGATACAACGCATGGCAAGCCAGAAATTTGCGCTTCCAGCAATACTACCGGAAGTCCCTCATACTTAGATGGAAAAACAAATATGTCCATTGCCGAATAGAGAGCCGTTGGATTATCTGTTTCACCATATAGAATAATGCGATTCTTATATGGATGCTCCTTGACACAAGTTTTTATTTTTTCTTCATCCGGTCCCGTTCCCACAATAAGAAGAAGCGCATCGTCTCGTTCCGCAGCTACTTCTTCAAATATGTCCAATAAGTATTCTTGGTTCTTTTGTTCGTTGATGCGTCCGATATGTCCAATAAGTAATTGATTTTCTACCCCCAATTTATTTCTTACTGCATCTCGTTCCTTTTTAGAAAATGTAAAATCGTCTGTATGAAAACCGTTCGGCAAAACTTCAAAATTATTTTCTCCAAACAACCAGTTTCCCGCTAATTGTCCACAAGCCAGTGCTTTTGTATAAACTGTTCTAAAATACGGATTTAGCAATTTATGCACCTTCATGTTGGGACAATTACTATTATGGCTATGGGCAATTCGACTTTTTACACCTGCCAGTTTTGCAATCGTCAGTTCTATTGCCATCATCGAACTGCTACCGTGATCATGTACAATATCATAGTGTCCGGCTCTTAATGCTTTCCACAGCGCAATATAATGGTCCTTTGGGTTTCCATGCCGTGATGGAAGTGTCACTAAATGGATATCGTTCTCCAGGCATTCCTTTTCATATTTTTCTGATATTGGTTGTCCAGCAAGAATAGTTAAATCATACTTTTCCTTGTCCAACGCTTTACAGTAATTCATTATTACCGTTCCAATTCCGGTAATTCCAAAATGATTTGTGACCATTGCCACTTTAATCTTTTTATTATTCATTTACATTATCCTCACAGTCACAAATCCATTGAAAGTCTAGCGATTGCTTACATTAACATGGTATTTTATTTTTCTAAACCTCATAGCAATCGGAATAGCTGCTAGACATATCCACATAATGACTGCTCTTAATTTGTTTTGTTTAGATATCGGTACATGTAATGCACTCAAAGCATCTTTTTGTGTTACTTTCAAGCATTTTTTATACATTTCTGAATATTCTATTTCTACCCCGGCAAGAATACACATATCGTAAAAATCCGAGTGTGTTCTCCAGTTTGCATATTTACACGCCTCATGGATTCGATCCGAATGAATCGTCAAATTCTGTTTTATTACCTCAAGTGCCCATAAACCACATTCACACTTTTTAATCGAGAACTTTGTCATGGCACTTGTTGGATTATCGCGGCGATAATAATAGTTTTTTCTTTTCCCTGCAATAACCTTTTCTGCTTTCTGAAAAGCCATCACGTTGAAATTAAATCCCTCACCTATAAACATTTCAGGGATAAAACGGATATCCTTTAAAAACTTTACTCTGAACAATTTACAGTAGCATCCTATTGGAACTTGGTAGCATAGAATTGTTTCTACTGCATCCTCTCCATTCCAAGTTTTAATTTCATCCTTCTTAACTTGTTTTTCATCAAAATTCCCGAACATCTGTGTTGTCAGTGTGATATCAGCATTATTTTTGATTATCTGCTCCATCATATATTCAATATAATCGGGCATCACATAGTCATCGCCATCGACAAAGCAAATAAAGCCACCGCTTGCCATTTCTATTCCTGAATTCCGAGCAGCACTCACACCGCCATTGCTCTTATGAAGTACCTTTACTCGATCATCCTTTTGTTGCATCCGGTCACATATAAAGCCAGAATTATCAGTTGAGCCATCATCAACCAAAATAATCTCTATAAAATTCCACGTTTGCGCCAGAATAGAATCCACACACTTCTCCAGGAAAGGCTCTACATTATATAAGGGCACTATAACAGATACTTTATAATTATCTTCTGTTACCTGCCCCCATTTTTTTGAGGAGTCTAACCGCCCCAGCCGGGATTACTGCTTTAAGCCGTTCCTTTGGTTGTATACCAACCTTTAAGTTATCCATAAAATCATCCTCATCAATTTTCTCGTAAAATATATTTCTATCGTTCGGCCTTATACTCGGTTTTACAAGATTTCCCTGTTTCACCACGCCCTCTTCCAATGTTGCTTCTTCCACTTCTGCAAGAACCCGCATCATTTCAAAGAGCTTTTGGCCTTTTTCGGTATTTACAAATACACTAGACACGCCCTTTGGAGAATTGAAGTTCGGATGGCTCTTTGCAATTCCCCAGAAATCACCCACTGTCAAATCTCCCACACGGCTCGTATTCGCATAAGCACACTGATAACAGCTCTCCCTATAGCAGTCGCCATACATAAAATGTTTTCCATAGCGATCAAGGGAGAGTGTCTTTGTCTTTGTCTTTGTCTTTGTCTTTGTCTTTGTCTTTGTCTTTGTCTTTGTCTCTGTCTTTGTTTTTAGCAGGTATTGTGTTCCCCAACCTCTCTTGTCTTTGGAACGGAAGTTGAAATAGATTACTCTGCCAGCCGTCTTCTTGTTCTGGTATTCCAGATACTTTTTGAAGAACTTCGGCGAGGGCACACCGTGGCAAATCAGGTCAACTGTATATAGATTTTCTGGATTGCCACCCAAAAAAACATACAGACCTGCAATCTGGCAGGGAGTTCCTGTAAAAAGTACCGTTTTTCCCTCAGACAAACGCTGTTTGACCTTTGCGTAGCTATCTTTCGGGTCAGACTGAACATACTTAGAGGACTGTAGTTTCTCTCTTTCTGCTTCATCTGTCACTTCAATGTGGCTTACTGCCAGCTGCTCATCATAGGCAGCACCATAAACCGCACCGCCCATTTGCAGTACAGTTTTCGCTGCACTATCCGCCGCACCGCCAGATGCAGAGCGCATAATATCCACATCATTTTTATTGCGCCACGCCCAAACTTTATGTGGCTCATTCCGATGAAATTCCGTATTTTCTACTGGACACTTTTTCAAGCACACCTTGCACTCGATGCAGCTTTTTTCATCAACAGACGGATACCAAAATCCCTCTTTGTTTTCTACCATAGAGATACAGTGTTTTGGGCAGCTTTGCTCACAGCTTTTACATCCCACACATTTCTCTTTTATCCTCGATATGTTCTCCATTTTATCCCTCTATTTTTTTTCTCAGATACTCCTTCGCCACTTCTCTATGTGCTTTCAACCGCTCATCAACTTTCGCGTAATCAATCGCCTTTTCATTGATGTTTTCTGCATCTTCAATTTTCGTTGTCATCCGATTCGCCAATTCCAACCGCTCCAGCAAATCACTCAATTTTTCTTCATTACCATAGCTATTACCCACGCTCTTGCGAATCAATGTCGTAAATGGCCGATGCGTGATAACTGAGAAGATACTGCCGTGGAAAGTATCGGTAATGACTTCTTCTGCATTTCTGAAATAGGCCAGAACTTCAAACGGAGAGCAATCCACAAAGCGGTCTGCACATTTCTGAATACCGCCGATTGCATAAACCTTTAGTTTCTTTTTCTTTGCATAGTCAGAAATCCATTCTGCCTCTTCATTAGAAATACGACCTGCATACGCGTACAGAATCAAATACTTCTCATGAGTCTGAACTCGTGGGATTTTGTCGCAGCAGTTCATATAATCATAGGTCAGAACCGGATCAAGATTGTACACTGGTTCTTTCCCAGTAAGCTGCTCTACAATAGTTCCTGAATTAGCATCTCGTACAGAAATCGCATCGAATTTCTTCAACAATGCTCCGACTTCTTCAGTCTTTTTATACTTTTTCAGCTTTTCCAATGTAGTATTGCCGAAAGACGCTGCATAAGTGAGAAGTCTCTTCGCATGATTATCTTTTCCAAACAATTCCAGCGAATAACCCACATTGGAATTTTTCTGAATGCAGTTGAAAACCTCATCGCTACCAATCACAAGGCAATCCAATGTCGGGTTATAGTTCATTTCATCCGTAATTCCTAAAAGTGGCATATACTTTTTTGAAAAAGTCTGCTTATAACGAATGAACGACAACTTATGCGCAAATGGAGCCTGATATTGAAAAGTTTCCAGCCCTTTTTCGACCTTACGGACAAATTTGTTTTTGCTGTCAGCATTTTCCATAATTACGGGTGCGCCTACATGGTAGTCTACAAACTCTACTTTACAGCCCAATTCTTCAATCAGCTGCTTTAATGCATATGCCTGCAAAAACGATCCGTAGTTTGCAATACGCTGCATCGACATGATTCCAACTTTTCTCATCCATTCATCCTCAATACAATTCGTTTACCAGTTTCTCAAGTTCTTCATTAAACTTGGCATTATTACTACTCATACCATGCCCCATGCCGGCAACAATCTGATCATAGTTCGTTATGATATCTCCCAGTGTATTAATGTCCTCCACCGGAATAATCGTTTCCATTCTCTGCGCCACATTCCTTGCGAACTCAACTTGATGGTCATTCACATGTTCATTGAACTGATGCTGGCGCGGCACAACAATAGGAGTCTTACCTATCTGTAGTGGCATAATAAAACTTGCCGGACCACCGTGAGTGATTACAATACGGGCATCGGCCACATTTTTTACCATCTGCTGATATGGAATCAACTTGCTCCACTGGCAATACTTCGGCTCATATGTGCTAAAGCCCGTTTGGATAATCACATCATCCTGAATTGTGCCATCTTTCTTTAATTCATCTACTTTCTGAATCAGCCGATTAAACGGTTGCTCATGTGTTCCTACCGTCACAAAGATCATTTTCCCATCCTCAACTTAGAATATGCTGCCAAGATTAACTGCCTTCTGATAAACCTTTTTCTGTTCTTCCCACTGCACAACAAACTTGTCCACAATGGGATAAACCATCTTTCCTGTCATTGTCGGTTTATCGATTCGATCAAAAACCTCAATGTAAACTAATTTTGCTCCCATCATCTTTCCGATGTAGAAGAATGGAACCGCAACTGCTGCACCACAGGAAATAATCAAATCCGGCTTCTCTTTGTGCAACACATTCCATGCAATTTTGGTGTTTTTTATAAGGGCTTTCAGGCTTCTATTGGTCGGATAATAGCAGGGATACATTTTTTCACCTTCGAGCAGGCTTCTTGCATCCTCCTTATCAAAAGTTACCCAAAAATGATCCTTGTTTTTCCAAAATGGCTTTAACATATAAAGGTGGGTTAAATGACCGCCAGATGAACCCACCAAGCACACCTTTATATTTTCTTTGTTTTTCATCTGACTTTCTCCTCTAATCTTCCTTGGTTCTACTTAGTCACGCTGGAAAATGTCCCTCGTGTACACCTTATCTTTTACATCATCCAGGCACTTGTCATAGCGGTTTGCAATGATGGCCTGACTCTGCTTCTTAAACTCCTCTAAATCATTTACAACAACGCTACCAAAGAACTTCTCGCCATTTTTCAGAGTCGGCTCGTAAATGATGACCGTTGCTCCTTTAGCTTTGATGCGCTTCATGACACCCTGAATGGAACTTTGACGAAAGTTATCGCTATTGCTCTTCATAGTCAGGCGATAAACACCAACAACAACTTCTTTCTCCTTGCTCTCATCCCAACTGTCATTTGCTTCATAAGCACCAGCGATTTCAAGCACACGGTCAGCAATGAAGTCTTTTCTTGTTCTATTACTTTCAACGATTGCTTCAATCAAATTTTCCGGCACATCAGCATAGTTCGCCAACAGTTGCTTCGTATCCTTCGGCAAACAATAGCCACCGTAGCCAAAGGACGGATTGTTATAATGAGTACCGATACGAGGATCGAGACAGACACCATTGATGATCTGCTGTGTGTTCAAACCTTTCATCTCAGCATAGGTATCCAGCTCGTTGAAGTAGCTAACACGCAGAGCCAAATAGGTGTTAGCAAACAGTTTAACCGCCTCTGCCTCAGTGAATCCCATAAACAGAGTGTCGATATTCTCCTTGATAGCGCCTTCCTGCAGGAGCTCTGCAAAAGTATGTGCTGCATTCACCAGACGGACATTATCCACATCTGTACCGACAATGATACGAGAAGGATAAAGGTTATCGTACAGTGCCTTGCTCTCTCTCAAAAATTCCGGACTAAAGATGATATTGTCGCAGTGGAACTTTTTACGAATAGAGGCTGTATAGCCAACTGGGATCGTGGACTTAATCACCATAATAGCTTCTGGGTTGTACTCGATAACCAGCTTTATAACAGCTTCAACTGCACTTGTATCGAAAAAGTTCTTCTTGCTATCGTAATTTGTAGGAGCAGCGATTACTACAAAATCAGCATCAGAGTATGCTTCCCTCGCGTCCAGAGTCGCGGTCAAATCCAGTCCTTTTTCTGTCAGGTATTTTTCAATGTATTCGTCCTGAATCGGAGACTTCTTGTTATTAATCAGTTCCACTTTCTCTGGAACAATGTCCACAGCAGTCACCTTGTGGTGCTGCGATAACAACGTAGCAATGGAAAGGCCAACATATCCCGTTCCAGCAACAGCAATTTTTAAATTCTTAAAATCTCTCATTTCTCTGTCCCTCTAATTCTTTTACTTATAAAACTCAGCGTACCACTCAGCGAATTTTCTCAGACCAGTCCGCAGACTTGTACTTGGCTTGTATCCGAAGTCACGCTCCAGTGCACTGGTATCTGCATAGGTCACAGGTACATCACCAGGTTGCATTGGAACTAGCTCCTTGTGGGCCTCGAAGTTGTAATCCTCTGGTAGCACCTTTGCACGAACCAGTTCCTCACTCAGAATCTGCACGAAATCCAGCAAATTTTCCGGGTTTTGGTTACCAATGTTATAAACCGCATACGGTGGAATCGGCAGACCATCCTCGCCGTTCTTTTTGTCCGGAGCCTTCCTCATCACACGAACAACGCCCTCAACAATATCATCCACATAAGTAAAGTCGCGCTTGCAGTTACCGTAGTTGAAAATCTTGATGGTCTCACCATTCACTAGCTTGTTTGTAAAACCAAAGTAAGCCATATCAGGACGACCAACAGGACCATACACAGTGAAGAAGCGCAAACCAGTGGAAGGAATGTTGTAGAGTTTCGAGTAGGCATGTGCCATCAGTTCATTAGATTTCTTGGTGGCTGCATATAGGGAAACTGGATTGTCAACCTTATCATCCGTACTGTACGGAACCTTCTTGTTGGAACCATATACTGAGGAAGAAGAAGCATATACCAAATGCTCTAGATTCTCACAATGTCGACAGGCTTCAAGGATATTGAAAAAGCCGACCAAGTTAGATTCCACATAAGCATCCGGGTTGGTGATGGAGTAACGCACACCTGCCTGTGCTGCAAGGTTAACGACCACTGATGGCTTGTACATCTCAAACATCTCAGTGATCAGTGTCTTATCAGCGATGTTGCCTTTAACAAAAGTAAATGTGGGATACTTGGCCAGCTCGTTCAGCCGGAACTCTTTCAATGCCACATCATAGTAGGCATTCATGTTGTCAATGCCTATGACTGTAGCAGAAGGATCCTCCTGATAGATCCTTTTCACAAGGTTGGAGCCGATAAAACCAGCTGCACCTGTGACTAAAATCGTTTTTTTATCTAAAGTAACTATGCTCATACGTATTCCTCCGCTATAATTATTTTCCCAAATTATCTATCTACGCATCCGCTGTTTGCAGATAGTGCATTCTTTTTCCTCTAATCTTCATGGCACAACGAGCCGTAACGACGTAGCCACACTCGCTGACGCGCCTGTGACCTATCGTCGGTGTCATTCCAGTATGTGCCTCTTACTTCGACCCTTCCCTACCAAGCACCACCTTGATAGTCTTCAGCACTATCTTCACATCCAGTCCAAAGCTCCAGTTTTCTATATACTCCGTATCCAGTCTCACGACCTCCTCGAAGTCCGTGATGTCGCTTCGGCCGCTCACCTGCCACATTCCGGTGATACCCGGTTTCGTAGCAAGACGGCTCTTGTGGTGCATCTCGTACTGCTCCACCTCAGAGATGAGAGGCGGCCTGGTTCCAACCAGTGACAGATCCCCTTTTAGCACATTGAAGAACTGTGGGAACTCGTCTATGGAGAAGTCCCTGATATACTGGCCGATTCCCTTCTTCTTGGTGCCGTCCGACAGGATCTTGTTGCCTATGACTCTCGGATCAAAGTCCATCTTGAACATCTTAGAATCGCTCATGGTGTTCTGCGCCATGAGTTCCTTCTTGCGCTCCTCAGCGTCCATGTACATGCTTCGGAACTTGTACATCTTGAATATCTTGCCGTTCAGTCCCACTCTCTCCTGCTTGAAGAAGATCGGTCCCGGGGACTTGATGTATATGATAGGTCCTATGAATATGGTGAGGATGAGTGTGAATACGCTGCCTACCAGACCACCTATTATATCTGCCGTTCTCTTGAGCAGCATCTGCTTTGGTGTTGCGTAGTTCATCATGGTCGTGACCACGGTCTCACCATTTATCTTCTGGATGAGCTGCTTGTCGCCGTGGGTCCTCACGATGGATGATATGCACATGTGAACTGTGATGCCGCCCTCGATAAATGCGTCTATCAGGGTGTTCGCATATCCGTATGCTCCACGCACATCCACGTATATCTCGTCCACCCATGCGGTTCTCACATAATCAACTGCACTGTTGTAATCCGCCACCACCGGCACTCCCTGGATCTCCTGACCGATGAGATTGGCATCTATCACCATGACTCCTACTATATCAAACCCGGAGTAGTTCTTCTCCTTGAGGCCTGCCACCACTTCATCTGCTACATGTCTGGTGGTCATGACCAGGAGCTTCTTGCCCTTGCCATGCTCTGCATATTTCGCGAGATGCTTCTTCCACAGGCTCCTCACTGCAAATGTAGCATATACGTATATGGCCCACATGAGCAGTATAGTAGTTCTGGAATATATAGATGTATCCTTGAGGACAAACACATACAGAAGGAGCAGTGCAACTATCACGAAACCGTTCTTGAAGCTGGATATGAATTCCTTGAAGTATCCTCTTCTGATGACGCCCTCATATGTATTCAGAAATATCATGGCTACTATATCCGCCAGCTCCGTGATGATAGCCAGCGCGAGATAGTCTCTGTTTGCATACGGATTTACCATGCCGTGTCTGATCTGGAATGCCGCAAGAAATGATAATTGAAGTACTATAAGATCCAGCAGCATGAAGTCAAAGTGCTTCAGCCACCCTTTTGCGCCTTTCTGATACATAATTTTCTCTCCTCATTCTCTGTCGTCAGGGTCATATTTGTGCCCGCATGACCCGGTCTGTTGATTCATACATGAAATGACTCAGCCCGTGCGATTGTCGGCTGAACCTTTTCATCTGTAAACCATGATACGCATTAAATTGCCTGTTATTTATCACCCACACTGGCGGCGCAGAACGTCCTGTGGCATGGACATTCGTTTTGCGCCACCGGCTAGGGCTTGGAACTATTTAACATAGCAGGATGATTATTTAACCTTGTAAATAATTGACTTGCTGTATGCCTTGTAGTTCTTTGTTGCAGCAACCTTAACAGTGATTCTTACCTTTGTGCCCTTCTTGACACCCTTACCAACAGTAATCTTGCCATTCTTAACCTTGACCTTCTTATTGGCTGACTTGTAAGTAACCTTTGCCTTTGCCTTAACACCAGATACAGTGATCTTCTTCTTAGAAGCATTTACCTTAACCTTAACAGACTTCTGAGCAGCCTTGTTAATTGTGTAGTAAATTGTCTTTGTACCCTTGTAGTTGTTGATACCCTTTACGGTAATCTTATACTTGCCAGCGTTCTTAGCCTTAGTTACACCAGTAATCTTGTAATCAGTACCTCTCTTGAGAACTGTGTTACCATACTTAACTGTAACCTTGGTTGTCTGATTCTTAGCATTGTATGTCTTTGCAGCAGCAGTAGCCTTGTAGCTCTGCTGTGCGTTAACTGTGTACTTAACTGTTGTATCGCCTGAATAGTTACCTATTCCCTTGATCTTAACTGTGTATGTACCAGCCTTTGTTGCCTTAAGGCTTCCTGAAACGACTTTGAAATCCTTGTTCAGGGTAAGTGTCTTACCGTTAACAACAATTGTTGTTGTCTGGCTCTTTGCATTGTATGTAAGAGACTTTGCTGTAGCAGACTTAACGTCTACCTTAGCTGGTGATGATGTAGCTGCAAATGCAACTGTTGGCACCATCATTGCGATACATACAACTATAGCCAAAAGCTTCTTTAAATTCTTCACAATAAATTCCTCCTTCCCAAAAAGTTCTATTGTATTGAATATATGATAAAACGCCCTGCACGCCACTATACATGGCGTTATATCCAAAGTGAATTATTTTGACGGGGTACTGTCGCTGGAGGCTGCAGCCTCTTTGCCGTAAGTGCCATAACCATAGCCGTACTGGCTATAGTATTTGCCATACTTGCCGTAGTATTTCTTGTATGCTCTACCCGTTGTCTGGGCTCTGTTGAGTATGACTCCAAGCAGCGTACAACCTACCTGGTCAAGCTGCTGGAATGACTGTTTGATGAGACTTCTTGATGTCTCACCTGCTCTGACTACCAGAGCTGCGCCATCGCACAGTGATGCGATCTGAGCGGCATCCGCCACACTGCCAAGCGGTGGCGAGTCTATAATGACATACCTATATGTCTCTGCCAGCTTGTCAAGAAGCTCTGCAAATCTAGCATCCTCCAGAAGAGCCGATGGGTTCTCCAGAAGGTTCATACAAGGTACGATGTATGCATTTTCTACCTGTGTTTCATAGATGACATCCTCCATCTCGGACTGTCCCGACAGGAAATATCCAAGATCCGGAAGCTTGTCAGCATCCTTTATGTGATGTCTGTCCTTTATGACTGACTTACGAAGATCCACATCCACCAGCACTGCAGGGAATCCTGCCTCGGCGAGCATCTTCCACAGGTTGATCGCCACGCTGCTCTTGCCCTCATTTGGCATGCTGCTGGTTATGAGTATCTTTCTTGTGTTCTTACCACAGAACTTTATGTTGATCCTGAGACGGTTCATCGCCTCCTCCACTGCATATGGGAGTTCCTGAAACTCTATGTTAAGCTTCTTCATGCTCTGACCCTCTCTTTCCTGTTATGTTTCTTTCCAGGCTCTTCATCTGAATCGTCTGTTCTGAACTGGTCGCTCTCAGGTATTGTCGTGAGCGGTACTATTCCGAAATACTTCTCCATGTCGTCTGCTGAGTGGATCGTGTCATCCATCAGGTATCCCACAATGACGATCAGGCAGTAGATGAGTGCTCCAAGCAATGCACCTATGGCGGTGTACTTAAGGTAGCTTGGTCCGACCTTCTGGTCTGCTACCCTTGCAACCTGGGCTATGTTAGGTGCGCTTGTGCTCATGGTATCCGGTAGATACTCTATCGACACGTTTGCCAGTGTATTTGCAATGTCACATGCCTGCTGCTTGTCAGTGCTTGTGACCGTGATCTTCAGGACTCGTGTGTCTGAAGGATTCTCAAGGGTTATCATCTTGGCAAGCCCCTCTGAGTCCATATCAAGGCCGAGCTTTTCGATGACCTGGTCGAGAACCGGATAGCTGAGTATCAGGTCTTCGTAATCCTTGGTCAGGGATGAACCGATGTTCAGATCCTGGAGATTTACTATGGAATCATCTGATGCTGATACCACGTACAGCTTGGCTGTCGACTGGTATGTCGGCTTGATCAGGAAGTATGCAAATGCGTTGAACAGCACCGCACCGATCAGAAAGCACAGTATGATGTATGGGAGCTTCTCCAGAAGCGCCATTCCCATGTCCAGGAGATCGATCTCATTTTCATCATCCTCTGTATTCTTGTATGTGTTCACTGCGGCTATCTGTGTGGTCTCATCCTGCACAGCAGCCATTTTCTTGTTGGAATTCATATATTCCCTCCATCCGTTTTTTGTATCTATATCCCCTGCATCAAATGTGTGATGCTAGTTATATTCCTTGTAGAACAGCTCTACGATCGCCTGCTGAAGGCTGTCCGCATCCGGCTCCACCTCGACAAATCCGAGATCATCTACGGTCTCCGTTCCAGCTATCGACACCGTTCCGGCGTCCTTTTCCTTGAGAACAAGGAGTGCCAGCTTAGAGAACTTCTGTGAGCTGATGTCAGTCACCATGTAATCTCCCAGGGCGTCATATATGGTCAGTGGATATGTGTTATCCTCGCTGCACTTTGCCGCCAGGTTATCCTTGAGTCCTGCCTTGTACACCTCCTGACGCTTCATTCGCTGGGTGTTGGATTCATCTCCCACATCGAATCTGTCATGGATAAAATGTACTGCCTGCTCATCGGTCAGTGTGATGGTCTCTCCCTGCTTCATGGTCTTATCCACCTTGGAGAAATCATCCTCTATGGTAACCGTGACTCCGCCAGCCAGATTGTTGATGGTTCCTATGGCCCCCATATTCACCGCTGCGTATCCGTCTATCTTCTGGCCGCCAAGGAAGTTTGACACCGCCTTGACCACGTTCTCGCAGCTTATCTCCATTCCGTCACCATTCTCATGTGCCAGAGCAAGCTGTGCCGGGCTCGTTGCAACGTAGGTTCCGTCGGGATCCAGTGTATCCTGCTCCACTATGGTATTTCTGTCTATGCTCAGCGTCTTGTATGTTCCATCTGTCAGGTCTCTGACCATCAGCATGACCACATCGCATCGGCCTGCCCCCTCATAATCGGTGACTTTCTGAACCTTGCCCATGTTGTCGATTCCCATAAAAAGATATGTTTCTATATTCTTCTTGGGAACGTATTTGACTCCGTCCACCTCGATCATGCCTTCAACCGCCTGTGTGCCCGATGCATTGTGTGATGCATTTCCTTTTGTCGGTCTGAGTGCTATCGCCAGTGCAATGCATACGACCAGTATGGCTGCGATCACAAGTCCAAGCTTCTTGTATATTCTCTTTTTTTCTGATAGTGTTCTGTTCCTGTATGACATATGTATCACCTCGTTGGAATGTAATGTGCTATCTCAGAACGTTCAGCATAAGCAGGTCTGTTCCCGCTGTAGGCCACTTCTTCTCGCACACAATAAGACCACACAGTATTATGAACAGCACAATACTGATGATTATCGCTGTCTTCTTAGACATGTTGTTGTCCTCCATCTATCTGTTTATCTTTTACATGTTTCGTTGTTATTGCTGATTATGGGTGTATCTGATGTTCTTTCAGGAGCTTTGTTCCGTAGCTGTCCATGTTCTCCAGGAATTCATGTCCCAGCTTCTTCTCCAGCACCTCGCGGCCCAGCCACAAGTTCGGCACCCTGTGATGCATACCATGGCAGTCGCTTCCTATGATGTGTGCCTGTCCTTTCTTGAACATCTTGAGCATTTTGCCCTTCTGTCTGAAATCCAGAAGTGTCTCCGCATTCACCTGCACCGTAACTGGCAGTTCAAGGATCTGTCTCACATATGGCTTGTTGCCTGGTATTTGTAAGAATCGCTCTATATGAGCTAGTATGATATGGAAATGTCTCTTCTCAATTAAGTCTCGTACTTCCTGCACTACCGAATCACTCCATGTCACAAACGGCATCTCCAGCAACATGATATCAGTTCCTTCTACTTTTAGTGCGTCCGTTTTCTCCGCTCTGCTTATTCCTGCAAAGAACGCGACCTCTGCCCCCATTATAATCTGCGGTATGTCCATATTCTCAGCCATGACTTTATCATATGCTTTCTGTCTTGAATCAATGAACCTCTCCACAGTATTTGAATCAGCATAAAAGTGCGGCGTTGCTATCATAGTATCCACGCCGTGCTCTTTGCACATCCAAAGCATGCCTATAGATGTCTCGACATTCCTGCTGCCGTCGTCTATACCCGGCAGTATATGTGAATGAAAATCTATAACACCCATGTTTTCCTCCTGTTTTCTTTATAAAAAACTATAAATATTTATATAGGAAAATTCTTTATCCATGCTCACACCCTAATTTAACAGTTTCTTCACAATTTTTCAATTCCATTTGCGATTTAAAATCGACAAAAATCCTCGTTGATTTTTCGCTTAACTATACAATTTGTATAAACCACTTTATTTTCTTAATCCAATTTCTTCCATAATAAAAAAGCGGGATATGATATTTCATATCCCGCCGTGTCAATCTCTTCTTTATTCTATTATACATACATCTCCGAGCCGTTGCCCAGGCAGTATATTCCAAGCTGTCCGCCCTTGCCGCACCCGCAGTCGATGGCAACGTTGTTGTTCTTCTTAACGATCTTGCCCTCACCGCCGAGCTCTGTGGTTGGCACATGTCCAACGACGAGTGTTCTGTTCTTGTAATATGTCTTGTCCAGATCTGCTGGCTCTGTGATGAAGTCCTCTGTGTCGTACTCATCCAGTTCCTTCTTCGGATCGAAGTTTCTTATTCCGGCGTGAACCAGCACAAATTTCTTTCTCGCCATCATCACTTCGAGGAACGCTTCCTCAGAAATCTCATCTATATACTCTATGACATCCTCACGCTCTTCATCGTCAAGCTGCAGGAACTCCTCCACCGCACCTGAGAGCTCTTCTCCAAGCATGGATGTTATCTTGTCTACCAGCATCTGTGGTGGCACCTCACCTGTGGACTGGATATGGTCATTCAGTGCCTTGAGTGCCTGTGTGATCTTGTACTCGTTCTCACCGACAACTGCGATGACATTATCTCTGCTCATCATATCCTGAAGTATCTTCATGGATCCGCCGCCTGCTCCGATTATATTGCCAAGGACATACAGGACATCCTCGCCCTCAAGGGTGCTGATGACAGCCTCCTCGTTCATGATGTCCTCTTCCTTTATATCGTCAAGGTTCTGAAACTTGAGTTTCTTGAGTGCTCTCTTGTATGCCTCATAATCCCCGTTAATTCCTGAAATAGCATAAAACATGTCTATCATCCTCCTAAGTCTTTTCCTTCTGCCGACTGTGAGCCTGTCCGTTCACATCCTGACTATTATAACATATTTTCCATATCCTGTAGATATGTATGCGTATTTTTTGAGGGATGTTTTTCGACGTTTTACAAGCGCCTGCCAAGCTCCCAGAATGCCACGGCACTGGCTGCAGCCACATTCAGGCTGTCCACTCCGTGATACATTGGTATCTTCACTGTGTAGTCGCTGGAATCTATGGTCTCTGTCTTGAGGCCTTCTCCCTCGGTTCCCAGTATTACTGCAAGTCTGTCGATCTGCTTCAGCTCCGGGTCGTGTATGTCTATCGTGTCATTTCTTAGCGCCATGGATGCCGTCCTGAAGCCCATACTGTGAAGTTGTTCCATCCCAAACTCCGGCCATATGCCATGATCTGCTTTATTGTGTGCAAGACCCAGGGTGTCAAATGTAATATATGTCCACGGTATCTGGAACACCGTTCCCATGCTGACCCTTGCCGACCTCCTGTAGAGTGGGTCACTGCAGCCCGGCGTGAGCAGTACAGCATCCATCCCGAGTGCCGCCGCACTTCTAAATATCGCTCCCACATTTGTCGGGTTCATCACTTCCTCAAGCACCGCTATTCTGGCGGCATGTTCACACACGCTCTCAACAGACGGCAGCTCTGCCCTCCTCATGGCGCACAGCATCCCCCTTGTCAGGGCAAATCCCGTGAGCTTCGTGAGGACATCAAATGGTGCTGTGTATATCGGTATATCTCCGCACCGCTTTATTATATCCGCGCACTGTCCTTCCACGTGCCTGTCTTCCAATAGAATGGACACTGGCTCGTAACCCGCATCCAGTGCCCTCTCTATGACCTTTGGACTCTCAGCTATGAACAGCCCGGAAGCCGGTTCATATATGTGCGCCAGTTGATTCTCTGACATGCGCGCATATATATCAAGCTCGGGTGCCGAAAGGTCGGTTATATTTATTATTCTCATATCTGTACCTTATCCAGTGCATTTTCAAGATCTGCTATTATGTCTTTTACATTCTCAATGCCCACCGACAGTCTCACAAGATCAGGACTTACTCCTGCCGCCAGAAGCTCCTCGTCATTCATCTGTCTGTGTGTAGCTGATGCAGGATGAAGAACGCATGTATGTGCATCCGCCACATGTGTTGCTATCATCGCAACCTTGAGTTCCTTCATGAAGGCCTCCGCAGCAGCTCTTCCTCCCTTGACGCCAAATGACACAACTCCACATGTGCCGTCCGGCATATACTTCTTAGCACGCTCGTAATACTTGCTGCTCTCAAGTCCAGGATAATTTACCCAGGCTATCTTATCGTGTGCCTCGAGGAACTTCGCAACCGCCAGTGCGTTCTCACAGTGACGTGGCATACGCACGTGAAGCGACTCCAGTCCAAGATTGAGCATGTACGAATTCATAGGTGCAGGTATCGGGCCGAGATCTCTCATAAGCTGTGCCACGATCTTGTTGATATATGCGCCGCCCTGGCCGAACTTCTCTGCGTATACCACTCCGTGATATGACTCATCAGGTGTGGTGAGTCCTGGGAACTTGTCTGCGTGTGCCATCCAGTCGAATTTGCCTGAATCCACGATCGCCCCACCCACGGTTGCATCATGTCCGTCCATGTACTTCGTGGTGGAGTGTGTGACTATGTCTGCGCCCCACTCTATAGGTCTGCAGTTGATCGGTGTGGCAAATGTGTTGTCCACGATGAGTGGTACTCCGTGTGCATGTGCCGCATTTGCAAATCTCTCTATATCGAATACTATGAGTGCCGGATTGGCTATGGTCTCGCCAAACACGGCCTTGGTGTTTGGTCTGAACGCTGCCTCAAGTTCCTCGTCCGAGCAGTCAGGATCCACAAATGTGAATTCCACACCCATTCTCTTCATGGTCACAGCAAAAAGGTTGAAGCTTCCTCCGTATATGGTGGATGATGCCACAACGTGATCTCCCACTCCGGCAATGTTGAATACCGAGAAGAATGTTGCTGCCTGTCCTGACGATGTGAGCACTGCTGCCGATCCCCCCTCCAGGGCACATATCTTGGCTGCCACATAGTCATTTGTCGGATTTGCAAGTCTGGTGTAGAAATAGCCGCTCTCCTCAAGGTCAAACAGCTTACCCATATCCTCGCTCGTGTCGTACTTGAACGTTGTGCTCTGTACGATCGGTATCATTCTTGACTCCCCATTCTTAGGCTGGTATCCAGCCTGTATACACATAGTCTCTCTTTCCATTATTCCTTTATACTCCTTTGAATTAATATCGCTCTACTACCTTGCGCTCTATATTCTCATTGTTCAGAACGAACATGTATCTTCCATTCACCAGACGTATGTCCTGCTCTGCCGCGGATATATCTATGTTCAGTGAATTCCTGACAACCACATTCAGATCTGCATTATTGCTGGACAGCATGCCTGTGCCGTCTCTGCTTCCAAGTGCGAAGCACGCCTCGCCCTGAACCGCCAGCCTTGAGTTGGCGTCCGTCATGCGTATGTCTGCTATTCCATGGTCAGATCCCATGGCTATACACGAATTGCCCTTAAGGTTCATGTCCACATGTGCTCTGCTTATATCTACGCTGCATCCATCTCCGTCCAGGGTTCCGACCGCCACGTATCTGTTGCCCGATCCTCTGAGCGATATGGATGTGTTCTTTATCGCGATATCTGCATGCTGGCTCACCGAGCCGATGGCGACTCCATTTGCAGCCTCATAGGTTATGTCTATGTCCGCCTGCAGGAGATTCAGATTCACCGGGGTGCTTATGCTTCCAATAGCAACTCCGTTCTCGCCGTTGATATACAGGTCGTATCGTCCCTTCTCTATACGTATATCTCCTCCGAGTCCGGCGCCTATTGCCACTCCGTTCACACCGTTTGTTTCTATATTAATGGCGCCCTCCTGCTTGAACTTCATGACTCCATGCTTTGAATTAATGTCATTGCCTATTCCGTAATAGCTGTTACCGTTGACGCGGATCATTATATCCCCATCTCCGATAAATGTCACTCTGGACGACTCCGGTATCTTTATTCCGCCATTCCTACAGAAATTCTTACCCTCAAGCATGATGTGCAGATCCGTATTCTCACCGCAGTCTATACAAGGCTTGTCACGGTCGCCCGAGAAGCTTACATTCTGCAGCACTATGGTTCCGGTGAAACCATCCTTTATCTTGAGTGTCATATCTGACTTGAAGCCCTGTGCGCCGACTATGCGAACATTGTTGTCGCCACCGGCTCTCTGTGCCACAACTATCTTCCTGATTCCCCGGGATGTGAGCTTCAGAAGTGATGCACTTCTCTCATGCTCCATGACAAATATGCTGCTGTTCTCAGCCACCTCTTCCTGTTGGTTGTACTGAACTATCTCATTCACAACCTGTGGGGATATGAGCTGTACCACCTCCGCGTTCGGATGGGCGGTATAGTATCCCTGAATGAGATCCGCACCGAGCTGGATGACGGTCTTCATCTCCTTCGTGGTCTCAACGCCCTCTGCCAGCGCCTTGATGTCGTTGGTCGAGGTGAATTCTATTATATCCTTGACGAAATGCTGTCTGTGTGGGTCTGCATCGATCCCTGTCAGAAGCATTCTGTCTATCTTCACATACTCAGGCATATACCTGAGAAGATTGTTTACATTTGAATAGCCTGAGCCGTAGTCGTCTATGGCGATCTCCATGCCATTTCCTCTGAGGAATGCCTTGAGATCATTCAGTTCCGCATCCGACAGCTCTGCTCCCTCGGTAAATTCTATGACGATGCCTGCACACTGGAGCGTCTTCACCTTTGAAATGAATTCATTTCTGTCCTGTGCGTTGAGCATATGCCCCGGCATGCTGTTGATAAATACCTTCTTGCCCCTGAACATCTCAGGATTCGATGCCACGATCTCCACGATGTTGAACAGTGTGAGTTTTTCCACATCGTACAGTCTGTTCAGTCTCTCTGCACTCTCCAGAAGCTCAGGGGGTGACATTCTCATAGGAACCAGTATCCTCATAAGTGCCTCGTATGCAAATATGCTTCCGTCACGGGCACTTACTATAGGCTGGAAATGATATGTAAGCATGTTGTTGTCCAGTATCATAGCTACTATCTCATCTCTCTCCAGATCCCTGTTCGTTATCGTCGCTTTGTTGCGTCCCTTGGCATTGTTCTGTTCTTTTATGCGGTTCTTCTGGTTGACCGCATCGTTGATGAGGGTCTCCAGCTCGGCAGATGACTTGACCAGAGCCTTCTTACATCCGTAATATATACCGAGCTCGTAATCGTCCTTTCCGCCACTGTTTGCCGCCTCAAGCTTCTTCTTGAGTTCCTCGGCTATATATTCTCCCCTTGAGATATCGCCACTCTTTGCCACTGTGGCTATGACGAACTCGTCATTTCCCATCCTCATGGATATCTCGTATGGGGTAAGTATCTCATTTATCGACTGGGCAACATAGCTCAGGACTCTGTCACCCTCTGTTCTTCCGTAATTGCTGTTTATCTGGCGTGTATTCTTCAGATCCACCGCCAACACAAGTATCTCGGACTTCTCTTCAGCGGCCTGGACTATCATGTCATTTGCCCTGCCCATGAAGCCTCTGAAGTTGTACATTCCGGTGAGACCATCTCTTATCTGATCCGCCTCAAGCTTGTTTAGAAGTACATTGAGTCCCTGATGTCTTGCAAATGACTCCATGTCCCTGGCAACCGTCTTGATCCAGGATCTGTATACATCTTCGTACACCCTCGGCTCTGCACCGTAGTTCACCACTGCATAGCCAAAGCTTCTGTCCTGGAAGAACAATGGTGTAAATATGAACGCTGTAGGATAATCCCTGTCCTCGTACAGCTCCGGCAACAGCTTCGCAGACTCGAATACGTCGTCGTAGCGTATGTGTCTCTCTTCTTTTTCATCCGGGCCACACTTTATCAGTCTGTATACATGATCTGTGTAACCGTGGCGAAGTGCCTCATCGCCGGTCATGACCTCCGGATTTCTCCAGTAGTCGTTCAGGCACAGATGGAAGCTCTCAAATGGTCTTATCTGGTACACGTATTCCGACACGGTGTCGAAGAATGACTCCACGCTCGTCTGCGCCACAAGGTCATCCGCCATGTTGTTGAAGCAAGAGTAGAAGCCGGTCTCTGAGAGGTCTGTCTCCCATTTGTCTCTTCTGATCCTGACTGTCTCTCGTTCCCAGCCCTCACAGCCACAGGTTCCACCTATGTACAGCTCCACGTTGGACTTGAATTCCGGTACGTCATGTCCGTTAAGCTTTGCATCTATATATTTCATACAGTAGTGCCCGCAGTCATCCGCCGGTATGTCCGCAGATGTGATCGGAACAGGACTGTTTCTTCCGTCTTCTATGGAGTCATAGCCCACCACGGCTATGTCCTCGGGAACTCTTATTCCATATCTGTCAAATGCGGTGCACACTCCGATGGCCATACAGTCATTTGCACATACGATGGCATCCGGCAGATGCTCCTTATCCTTCACAAGCTCGTCCACCATGTAGTCGCCGCTGTCGTACCAGTATGTTCCATAATATATCATGTCGTCCGTAACCGGCAGGTTGTGCGCCTTCATGCTGTCTATGTAACCGGCGAGTCGCTGCTTGGAGTGTATGTGCTCTTTGAGTCCGCCCAGGAAATATATATTCTTGTGTCCGTGAACCTCTATAAGGTGATCCACGAGTTTTACTATAGGGGTATAATGATCCATCATGACCGTTGGGAATATGTTATTCTCTTTGTCGACTACCACTACCACACCATTTGCAAATTCTGACTGCAGGCGCTTCTCCAGCTTTTCTACGACTCCCGGAGTCTGTATGGTGTCCTGACACAATACCACAGCATCAAAAAGGTTAAAATTAATAAGGTTGTAGATGTTTGAATCTCCAACCTCCCTGTCTGTTGAATCCTGGTACTTCAAAAACATGGAAAATATGCAGACATCGTAATTCATATCATATGCCTGCTTCAGAAATCCCTGCATGAAGCGATTCTGTGTACTCTCTTCAACCTGTGCTGTTATAACGCATATTCTCTTCCTGTTGCTCATCTGATCATCCCCAACTGCATTTTCAAAACATTCTTTATGCAATTATATCATGTTTGCAGGCTAAAAAAAACCTTATTTATGCAATTTGACAAATGCCATAGTTTCTGTCTACATTTTTAGTCTATTTTTCACCTCAAGCGCCGTGCGAGTGGTTGCAAGGCCTCCACGCGCAGTCTCCTTCAGTGTATTTCCAGAAGTCCTGCCACTATGGCCTTTCTGGTACCATGCCCTTTGCTGGTCGTCAGAAATAACCCATACAGGCATATCTTAACTGCCTTATTTCAATCATAGACCACGAGTGCGGTTATTTGGATTTTATTATCTTAGTTTTTTGACTCGGATATACTGTCTTTTTTCTTTTTCTGCCCGAAAAAGCAGGAAAATTTTTTCGCAAACCCGCTTACTCTGCCTTGAGCACATAGAGTCTGGAATCATAGTCTCCGCAAGGCATATCCTCTCCGACTATCTCTCCCGCCGATGTGTCGCTGGTGATGAGTCCGAGGTTCATCAGCTCATCGCCATAGCATGATGGGCCTGCGATGACATTGACTGCAGAATCCTCTCCTTTGTCTCCTGACACTTTCTCATATATCAGCTTTCCATCCGGTGTCTTGCTCACTGTGAGCGCCTGTCCCCCGAGCACATTGCAGCTATATATCGCATCAGGATCAAGGCCGTGGAGCTTCATTCTGGTGAAGCATTTGTTCGGTGTGTAGAGTGTTCTGAACCACGCAACGATGGCGGTCTTCTTATCGTCTGATACGACCATCCAGCCGCACTCCTCATCGTCAAATGGACTTGCAAGCCTGTAGAATGTTCCGTACTGGATCACCTCACGGTATGCCTTCATGAACTTGACCTGCTCCTTGACCTCCTCTATCTCCTCGGCTGTGAGCTTGTTCAGATCCAGCTCATATCCAAATGTTCCAAAATATGCAGCATTTGCACGGGTCTTAAGCGGAGTCTCACGTCTTGTCTGATGATTTGGCACAACCGAAACGTGGCTTCCCATACTGCTGATCGGGTAACACATGGATGTTCCATACTGGATCTTGACTCTCTCTATGGCATCCGTGTCATCACTTGTCCAGCCCTGTGGCGCATAGTAGAGAATGCCCGGATCAAAACGTCCGCCGCCGCTGGCACATGACTCAAAGAGTACATGTGGAAATGTGCTTGTGAGTCTCTCATACAAATCGTACACACCAAGTATGTATCTGTGAAACACCTCGCCCTGTCTGTCAGCCGGAAGAGCCGCACTATAGCACTCGGTGATACTTCTGTTCATATCCCACTTCACATATGACACCTTTGCCGTGCTGAGTATCTTTGCCATCATCTCATATATTCTGTCAACGACCTCTTTCCTGGAAAAATCCAGAACGTACTGGAATCTTCCGTGTGAGTCATGTCTTCCCGGAACTGAAAGTATCCAGTCTGGGTGCTCTCTGTAGAGGTCTGAATCTTTATTTGTCATCTCCGGCTCGAACCACAGTCCGAACTTCAATCCTACCTTCTCTATATCCTCTGCAATTCCTGTGATTCCCTCCGGGAGTCTGTCTGGATTTGCAACCCAATCTCCAAGGCCTGCATGGTCTGTGGTTCTGGCTCCAAACCAGCCGTCGTCAAGAACGAACAGCTCAACTCCGCACTCCTTTGCCTTCTGTGCGATGGCTATGAGCTTCTCTCTGGTGAAATCAAAATATGTAGCCTCCCAGTTGTTGATGAGGATCGGCCTTGGCTTGTCTCTCCACTCGCCTCTTGCAAGTCTCTTCTGATACAGCTTGTGGAAAGTCTGGCTCATCTTGTTGAGTCCCTGATCTGAGTATACGATGACTGCCTCAGGAGTCTGGAAATGCTCACCTGCATCGAGCTTCCAGTCAAATGTATCCGGATTTATTCCGGCAAGAATGCGGGCTGTATTTCTCGTGTCAACCTCTGCCTGTATCTTAAAATTGCCGCTGTATACAAGGCTTATTCCAATCGCCTCTCCCTGGTTCTCGTCCGTTGTCTCTCTCTTCAATACGATGAACGGATTGTGCTCATGGGATGAATGACCACGATTACTGCCTATCGACTGTACGCCCTGCTCGAGATCCCTTGTTATTATGTGGCGCTCCCTTGCCCATGCGCCTGAGAGCTGCATCCACTGATAATCAGGATCAGGGAGATCCAGGCACATACTGTAAGCAGTGGTGAGATGTACCGCCTCTGTGCCTTCATTTACATACTCCACACTCTTTGCTATGACTGGTCTGTCGCTCCATATCGTATAGAGCATTCTCGCCTTTATTCCTGTGAGTGAATCCTTCAATGTGACGATCAATGTCTCTGCCTCGTCATCATTCTCTGTGTATGTTGCCGGCAGTGCCTCAAGCTTTGGCTTGCCCTCATTTACCTCATGTGATACATATACAAAATCTGATATCCTGCTGCCATTTGACTGAAGGACTTCCACCATCGGCGCCCTGTAATCAGTGGTTCCGTACACAGGGAGCTCCTGCTTCACTGACTCAAGTGAGAACAGTCTGTCATCGTCATATACATACTGAAACATAGGTCTCTGGACAAGCTCCAACAGATGTGAGAAATCCTCTCTGTCCCTTATCGCCTTACCATAGTACAGATTTCCCAGATGTCCATTGGGGAGCACTGTCATGATGTAGCTTATCTCGCCATTTGTAAGGTGAAATGTCTTTGTTTCTTCGTGAAAAATAATACCCATAAGTGTGACTCCTTTTCTCCATTTATTTGTCTGAGCAGACAACCTCCGTTACGCCTGCGCACTGCGCACCCTCTGCTCTAAAATCTCATGTCTGACTGCTTTTAATACAGTTATTTTAATATCTGGGAATTAGATTTTATATGGAAAAAAGTTGACCAAATATGGTACCGATAATGGTTAAGTTGGGTGATTATTCTGAACTGTGAATACGCTTTGAACATTAAGACATATCTTGCATTTAATGATCCATTCACTTTGTCTATAGATTTGAGCAAAGTATCCCAAAAGTATACAGACAATGAAAAAAGCCTGAATACTGATACCAGACCAACTGTAATTTTCAATCAGTCTCCACCAATATTCAGGCTTTTTCTGCCAGCTCCGGCCTACACCGCGTACACCACAGTCTCATAAGGTCTGAGCGTACCATCGTAATCCGCATAATTACCCATAAGCATATCCGCAGTCTCAGGAATTGCATAGCCCACATCCTCACCGGTCATGTTGACAACAACATATACCGATCTGTCTGTGCTTTCTGCATTTGCTCCAGTTCCACATACACACTCAATCTGAACCGGCTTGCGCCTGTACACTATGATTCCTGCATTATCCGTCTCCACATCCTCCAGGTCTCCGTAGATGAGAGTCTGTGTGTACTCCGAGTGATTTCTGAGCTGTATCATCGCCTTATAAAAGTTAAGCACAGAATCCTTATCAGCGCTCTCAAGCTCCACTGTCTGGAGGTCACACTGATTGTTGCATGCCAGCCATGGCTCATGCACTGAGAATCCGAAGTTCTTATCGCTGTTCCACTGCATCGGAAGTCTTGACTGGTCGCGGCTCCTGATATTTACAGATTCCATCGCCTCTGCCTCGCTGTATCCGGCTTCAATGCATCTCGCAAACTGTCCCTTGGAGTTGATATCGTCCAGCTCATCTATGTTATCAAAATGAGTGTTTATCATGCCAAGTTCCTGTCCCTGATATACAAACGGCGTACCCTTCAGGAAGAAGAACAGCGCGCCCAGCGCCTTTGCCATCTGTGTTCTGTATTCAGGAATATCACCGGCTGGGAAGTACTTGCCTATACTTCTAGGCTGATCGTGGTTTTCCAGGTAATTTGCTGCCCATCCGATCTTTTTCACAAGTCTCTGATTGGTGAACAGCTTGTCCTTGAATTCCTCTATCGTCCAGTCTCTCTGGTGCAGCCAGAGATCGCCCGGATTGATATCTATATCTGTGTAGCTAAAGTCAAATATCATGGAGAAATGTCCATCTCTCCCAATATATCTGTCCAAATCCTCATTTGGGACTCCAGGAGTCTCTGCGACAGTCACAAAGTCTCCTCTGCCATATGTGTTGAGTTTTAACTCGTGAAGGAACTCATCTATTCCCGGCCTGTTGAGGCAGCATTTGCCAACATCGCATCTGCCGTCCTCGCCGTCTGACGGCATAGGCGGGAATGAGAGGTCTTTCTTGATAAATGTGATGGCATCCATTCGGAATCCTGAAACTCCCTTGTCAAGCCACCAATTCATCATGTCGTAGAGCTCTTGTCTCATCTCCTCACATTCCCAGTTGAGATCCGGCTGCTCCTTCGCAAATGAATGGAAATACCAGCTGCCATCCTCAATCTGTGTCCATGTGCTTCCACCGAAGTTGGATCTGAGATCTGCAAGTCCATCTATGTTGTCCTTAAATATATAGTAATTTCTGTATTTGCTGTGTCTGTCCCGGCACGCCTCCTGGAACCATCTGTGCTGGTCTGATGTGTGATTGATGACCATGTCCATGATGATCTTGATGCCATTTTCATTTGCGCATCTTATAAGTTCATCCGCATCCTCTATGGTTCCAAACTCAGGATTCACATCGTAGTAATCCGATATGTCATATCCATTGTCCTTCATAGGCGACTTGAAGAATGGACATATCCACACAGCGGTCACGCCAAGATTTTTGAGGTACGGCAATTTCTCAGTTATTCCCTTCAGATCTCCTATTCCATCTCCGTTGCTGTCATAGAAGCTTCTAGGGTATATCTGGTAAAATACCGCCTCTTTCCACCATTTTCTGTCCATATTTTATGTTTATCCTTTCACAGCTCCGGCTGAAATTCCCTCGATGATATTCTTCTGAAGTATGATGAATATGATCACGATAGGGATGATGCAGAGAAGTACCGCAGGGAAGATGAGCTCCCAAGGATTTCCGTACTGTCCTGACAGACTCTTTGCATAATATAAGCTCAGCGTGAGCGTCTTTTTGTCGTTATTTCCTATTACGAGGAATGGAAGAAGGTAATCGTTCCATATCCACACTGCATTTGTGATGACAACTGTCATGGTCGTAGGCTTTAAGAGGGGCATGACCACATATCTGTATATCTGGAATATATTTGCTCCATCGAGCATAGCTGCCTCCTCAAGTGACAGCGGGATACTCTTGATGAATCCTCTGTACAGCAGAACCGACATACTGATTCCAAAGCCTCCGTACATGAGGATCAGCCCCGGTGTGTTTTTGAGTCCCAGCTTGTCCATCAGCGATACCAATGGGTACATAACTGACTGGAAAGGTATGAGCATGGCTGCTGTGTATGCGATGAAGAGTATATTTGCCACCTTGGAATCTGTTCTGGCAATTGCCCATGCGGCAAATGAAGATATGACCACGATAAGTGCCACTGCCGCAACTGTTATGAGTACTGTCTGAAGCAGGCTGCTGCCGAGATTTATCTGCTCAGCTGCATTCTTCAGATAGTCCAGATTCCATGATTTCGGGAGAGCTATTGGAGATGCTACTATCTCCTGCTGTCCCTTGAATGAGTTGACGATCAGGAACCATATCGGGAATATGGTCACGATTGCCAATACAGCGAGTATAACCACTATGAGTGCTCTTTTGATCTTGCCTTTTACTCCCATTATGATTCAATCTCCTTTCTCTTAGTGATCATTACCTGAGCTATAGATATAACTGCAATGATAACGAAGAATATAACTGCCTGTGCCTGCGCCTCTCCGTATGCCGGAGGAGAGCTCTCTCTTACTGTTTTCAGTATCATGTAGGATATCATGGTCGTTCCGAAATTGCCCTCTGTCAGTGAAACATTGAGGTCAAGCATCTTGAAGCTGTTTGCCAGTGACATGAAGAGCACTATCGTAAATGAAGGCATGAGAAGCGGAAGTGTGATCTTCCTGAAGCTTGTCCAGCCCGTAGCCCCATCTATTCTGGCAGCCTCATAAATATCCTCTGAAATATTGTTGAGTCCGTTGAGGTAGATTATCAGGTAATAACCTGCAACCTGCCATACACCAACGATCGCATATGCCAGAAGTGCTTTCCACTGATTCTGAAGCATGTTGTTGAGCACCTCTACGTGTACCACACCGTCTGTTCCGAACAGCGTCTGTGAAAATACATTTTCAAATATGAAACGCCATACATAACCCATTGCGAGCATTCCAAGTACATATGGAAGGAACAGTACCGTTCTGAAAAGTCCCTTGCCCTTGGTAAGCTTCTTGATCATGAGTGCCAGAAGAAGACTGACAACATTCTGTGCTATTACTGCGAGTACAGCATATATGGCCGTGTATCCAAGTGACTGAAGGAAATCCTTCGACTTGAATATGCTTGTATAATTCTTAAGTCCCACCAGTGCATTCCACCAGTGCTCCCCACCTACGAAGTAGGAACCTCTCCACTCGGTGAAGGAATAGATCACACCCTCTATAAAAGGAACTATGATAACCAGCAGAAACAACACTATAGAAGGCAGAACCATAAACCAGAATTTTCTCTTGTAAAATCTTTTCATAGTTTTTCCTTTCCTACATTGAACACCAGCCATACAAAATTTGCCTTCGGCAAATGGCTGGCGCTACATGTCAGGTTTTCATAGAAAACCTGACACATCCCATTTAGCACCGATTACTCTTTGATGCTGTCCTTCCACTTTGTCAGTGCATCTTCCACACCTGTTCTTATAGTGTTCTCATCCCACTGATCAGGATTTGTAAACAACTGCTCCTGAATAGTTGCACCGATGGTGTTGAGTCCCCATGACTCAGGGAAAGCATCGAAGTCATTGCCCATCACAAGGTCATTGCTCATATAGTATACAAGTGAATTGCTGAGCGGATTCTCAAGCTTCTCGCTCTCGTCTGCGTTGAATGGGACAAATGCGAATTTGTTTGTGATGTAATCTTTTCCTGTATCTGATGTGTAGAGCCATACAAGGAAGTCCTCAGCGGCTTTCTGCTCCTCTTCTGAATCCTTCTTGTTGATAACGTAATACTGTGAAACGAACTCAGGGATTGAGCTGTTCATCTTGTCAACTGTAACGCCCTCAGCTGAGATGTCACTCTGCTCAAGGTTGACCTTCATTGGGAGCATCGTAAGTCTTGATGCCTTGTCTGCATCCACGCCTGCGATGGTTCCGTATACCCAGTTACCCTGCTTGATGAACATTGCCTTACCCTCGGCAAATGTCTGAACTGCCTGATCATATCCTGTCACTGTTGAGTTAATGTACTCTGATCCACGCTCTACCTTGCCGCTTGGTCCTGCTGTGTAGCTTGAAAGCATATCAAGCTCCTGAACCATCTTTACAAGTGGCTCCTCAAGCTTATCAACATCTTCCTTTGTAGCTGCTGCCGTTGCATTGTAATTAGAGAACACTGCATTCAGTGCGTAGTTTGTATAGTGGTTTGCATATGTCCACTTCTCAGCACCTGCGATTGCAAATACTCCGTTCATGTTCTCTGTTGTAGCTGTCTTGTCCTTTGCCGTGGTGTATGCATTGCCTGAAAGTGTAACCTTCTCACCACCCTTGCCGTTTATGTAATCATCGATTGCCTTGATCATGCCTGTGAACTCTTCATAATTGGCACTTCTGTAATCAGCGACAAATGCGTCTGCGCTGTCAAGTCCAAATACATCACATATCATCTGCGTATCTGCGATAAGTCCGTAACCCTCTACGTTGTAAGGGATTCCGCAGCTTGCTCCGCTCTCATCTGCGAGCTGCATGCTCTCTGGAATTGAATCGTAGATTGACTTTAACTCCTCATTCTTTACTGATGTTGATGGAAGTACAAATCCGCCCTCGTTCCACTCTGTGAACTGTGCCTGATTTATCGCGTACAGTGTAGGATAGTTCTTGGAATTCATCTCAGATCTGAGTGTCTCCATGGTCTCCTGTGTACCACATGTGTAAACCTTAACCTTAACTCCTGTCTCTGTCTCATAATCCTTGCACAGATCCTGGATGCTGTCTGCAATCTCAGACTTTGTGTTGTAAATATACAGATCGTAATCCTTCTTTGCTGAACCACATCCTGTCATGGATGCAAGTCCCAGCATCATAGCTGCTGAAAGTGCACATGCTACTAATTTCTTTGCTCTCATAACCTTTTCTCCTTTTCTTGCTTTGAATTTTCCCTCTTGTTAATTCTCGCTATCATTCATATTGTTCCGATAAAACACATTTCATAAGCGCTTAAATGAAACATGTTTCATTTGCATTAAGATTATCATATGAAACATGTTTCGTCAATAGGGGATTTATAGATTTTTGTATTTTGTGCTCTTAGTAAGTTTTTTATGTTTTGTACCCGCATAAAAAAGAAGTTCATGATTTTTGAGTGGCACCTCATTTTCTCTTCATGAACTTCTTTTCGTAATCATACTATAAAGTTGTATCGCCTTTTTCTACGCTCACCGGAAGTAGTATAAGATTTCCGTCTATATGTGTGTTTCTCTCTTTTGCGCTGTCGATCTGATCTGCGGTTGCACTTTCACCCTGTCCTTCGGCATCATCTTCCTCCTCCGGTCCGTCGATCATCTCCATAAGCTGGCGTACTGCCTCCTGGGCGATCTCCTTGTACGGCTGATGTATCGATGTGAGCCTTGTCGTGCTGGCGTTGGTTATGTACGTTCCGTCGTATGCCACGATCGCCAGGTCATCAGGAATCTTTTTGCCTATGGCAAGTGCTGCCTTGAGGAATGCTATCGCTGGCATGTCTGCGGCAAATATTCCGTCCACGTCAGGATACTCCTCCAGTATGCATTTTGCCATCTCAAAATATCCATGAAAATCAAAGTCGTTCCACTGTATTGGAACTCGTCTGGATTTTATCCCATTCTCGGCAAGGACTCTATCTAGTTCCTCATGGCACTCAAATGACATGATATTCTTATCTACCTTGATTCCTGATATGTGGATGACATATTTGCATCCACTGTTTATAAATTCCTGGGCAGCAAGCTGTCCGCCCATCTTGTGATCCGACACTACGACAGGAAATTTGCTGCCAACCTTATAATCCAGCATGACCATCGGCTTATCTATCTTCTGGTATTCCTTCGCCGTACATGCCGACGTTCCGCATATGATCCCATCCACGATGTTGGACTTTAACAGCTTGAAACACTCCTTCTCCCTCTGCTTGTCATCGGATGTTGAAAAAAGCATAAACTTGTATTTCTTCTCATAAAGTATCTTTTCTATCTCCGATGCCAGTGATGAGAACCATGGGTGCTGGATATTTGGAACCAACATCGCAATGGAGTTTGATCTGCCCTTGAACATGCCTCGCGCAAGCTCATTTGGAACATAATCCAGTTTCTTCATCGCATCTTCTATCTTCTTCTGAGTCTCAGGTTCAACATTTGCCGTGCCGTTGATAAGTCTCGACACCGTGCAGATGGCGACCCCCGCCTCCTTCGCAACGTCTCTTATACTTGCCATATATAAATATACTCTCCTTATGAATTTCAGACTGTAGTCCATGAAACTTGTTTCATAAGAAGAGTATACCATAATACTTTCCGTAATGTAAATTGTGTAATATGACGATAATCAGCTCAAAAGCTCCTCTATCATAGCTCCGTCAAATGTCACGCTCTGAACGTGATTTACCTCGATCTGGTAAAGCGCATGTGCAACTATGTGCTCTGCAGCCTGCTCTATATCTCTGATTCCGGTCACGCCGTCGCACTTCTTGATGACAGCATCCACGCCGTCTGGAAGGATGATGCACTCGCTCCCTTCAAGTCCGATGCGCTTGAGCACCTTCGGCAGAACAAATTTGTTGAATATCTCCTTCTTCTCATCCGGGGTGTAATCCGGTATGTCTATAACAGCAAATCTCGACATGATCGGCTTGCTGATGTTCTCCTTGTCATTTGCCGTCGCTATAGGATACACGCCATTTGTCGGGATCATGCACTCCATGTAGTTGTCGGTGAATCCCAGGTTATCCAGGAGTGTCAGCAGTACATCGGCAGGATTGCCGTTGCCCTTGCCGGAATTTGCCTTGTCCAGCTCGTTGATGATGAATACGAGGTTAGATTCTCCAGCCTGTGAAAATGCCTCCATGATGATTCCCGGCTTGGCATTGGAATATACTCTTGAACTTCCTGTAAGCTGTTCCGGATCGTTGATGGAACTCATGTCAAGGGTCGTCCATGGAAGTCTGAGTATTCTCGCAACCGCATAGGCTATCTGTGACTTTCCTGTTCCGGCAGGTCCGCAGAGCAGAAGTCCGTATGCAGGAAGTGTATGTGTACGGTTGATCTGGATGATTGTCTCGATGATCCTCTGCTTTACCTTCTCCATTCCGTAGAGTTCCTCGTCCAGTATCCTTCTGGCCTCTTCCGGATCTATCGCCTCAAAGTAATTGCTCTTCCATCTGATGTTCATCGCCATGGAAAGTGCTCTCTGGGCGTGGCGTCTCTCCTCCGGTGATACCTCGCTGGATCTCGCAACCGCAAGATTTCTTCTCGCCCACAGTCTTATATTGTCAGGGAGCGTTCTTCCGGCACAGTGCATGAAGTCAATGATGCTCTGCATGCTCGTGAGCTTCATGTCATCGCCCAGTGCCTCTTCCTCTTCTTCCTCCTCGGATTTCTCTTCCTCCGAAGGGGCATCGCTGGCAAGAAGTCTCTCTATCATGAACTGAAGGAATCCGTCATTTGCCGACAGCTTCGATCCGCCGCCGAACTCGGTCTCCCTTATCTTGTATACCGCATAACCCTCCGGTCTGTTCTCTCCCGACAGACGGACATTGATGTGATTCTCACCGAGCCATTTGAGAAGGCTTACAAATCTCGCATCTATCTTCAATATGTCTGCGGACTGGACTCCGTCTACCTCGTCAAATTCAAATGCTGTTCTCTTGATCGGATTGGTGAACTTTCCGCTGGAGTGGTGGGTCCACTTCCTGGTCGTGTTCTCAAGGATCATGATCGGCTTCTCCGCTGTTGCTGTAGACTCCGAAGACTGGAACGTCTCATATGTAACTATGTTCTTATTCTTGTTGTCACTTCCACTGAAATCAAATACTGGCATGTTTCCCTCCCTGTTTAATGGTGTTTTATTGCAAGTTTAATCATACCTTGCAATTATAAAACATCATATTTTATTTTTCTTCAAACACCCGCATCCATCTTTCCCGTTTAAGCCTTGTGGTGAACAGGATTCCCCTGAAACAGAGCTCCACGCACATGGCGATCCATACACCATAGAGCCCCACCCTCGGTGCAAGTATAGCTGCAAGCGGTATCCTCACGCACCACATACTGGCAAAGTTCATGCAGCTTGGGACCAAAGTGTCCCCGGCTCCCCTGAGTGCTCCCGAAGCAACTATGGATGCGGCGTAAAATGGTTCGGCAAATGCCTCTATCCTCAGCACTGCCGCACCTAGATTTCTTATCTCTTCGTTCGGGGTCAGTACACCTATCATGGCCGGAGCTGCTATGTACATGAGAACTCCGCCAATGGTCATGACCGACACACCTAACCCCATTGTAATCCATGCCATCCTTCTGGACAACTGTTTTTGTCCGGCTCCCACACATTGTCCCACAAGTGTGGTTGCTGCCGCCTGTACTCCGTACCCCGGCATGTAGCAGAAGCTCTCCGCAGTAACCGCAAATGAGTTGGCTGCGATGGCTATCGTTCCAAGCGGTGACACGATCTTTGTGGACATGACATACGCTGAGCACATGACCATCTGCTCAAGACCCACAGGTGCTCCAATCTTCACCGCCTTGGCAAGGGTATCCCTGTGAAATCTTAAACGTTCTCCCTTTCTTAAATGGAGTGTCCTGTTCTTCCAAAGAAGTGCAGTGACCATGATGGCACAGGTAACTGCTTCAGCAGTGATGGTTCCAAGTGCCGCCCCAGCAACGCCAAGTCCAAGTCCCGGCATGGTAAATGTCAGACCATTCATTGAGGTTCCAGACTGCACAAGTGTTGACAAATGTGAACCAAAGGCTTCTGCCTGAGCCGTTCCTGCCATCTGAGAACCAGCCAGCCTTACGCCGGATAAAAACGGAATACTTAAATTTACAATTCTTGTCGGGAATATAAAGAACAAATTGAAAATCACATCCATCACACAGCACATGACATTTAGTATACCCGGAAGTCTCATATTTCCGGAGCTCTGGTGCATACCGCCCGCTATACTGTTCATCTGCAGAGCTGGAAGTCCCAGCATGTACACAAGGAAATACTGGCTTGCCATCTTCTGTATGGCAGTTTCACCGCCGAGCCATCTTGGAAGCGGCGTGCTTATGAGGGCTGCAGCAAGTGCAAGTATGGCGCTTATGCACAGGGCTATTATTAGTCCCTGTTTCATGATATTTCTGGCAGATTTATCCTCACCAGCGCCCACAGCCTGGGCTATCTGCACAGTAAATCCTGTAGTCACCGCAATGCACAGCCCGCCAAACAGCCATGTCGTGGACGAGACAAGTCCAATGGCTCCCGATGCATTTGCACCAAGACGCCCCACCATGGATGCATCGATGTACTGCATGACAATGGACGAAATCTGGGCAAGAATAGCCGGGATACTGAGCCTGACCGTAAGTCCTATCTGCTGGGATGCGGTCATGGACTTTCCAGATATCATGTCCTTCAGCAAGTTTTCACTGCTACTCATCTATATCTCCTTTTTTAAAATCACTGACACCCTTGGCAAGTCTCCTCATACCGTCTTCCACGGTTGATCTTGGACATGCAATGTTAAGTCTGATAAATGCTTTTCCGTTCTTGCCATATGAAAGCCCCGGCGACATATAGAGCCCTGTGTTCTTCCTGATGAATTTCGACAGAGCCTTGGCATTGCCGTCTTCGCCGGCAGCGCCGCAGATTCCGCTGCAGTCAAGCCAGAGCAGATATGTGGCCTCCGAATACACTACCTTTATACCCGGCACTTTCTCGGCTATAAACTTCCTGACATACTGCTTGTTCTCATAAAGATACTGCCTGAGACTGTCCAGCCACTCGCCGCCATTTGTAAATGCTGCTATCGCCGCATCCACCGCAAATGCATTTGGCTCGGCTACCTCGTCTGTGTTCAGACCTCTCCACATCTTGTGTCTCAGGAATTTATTTGGAACCACAATGGCCGCAGTCTGGATTCCGGCTATGTTGAAGGTCTTTGTCGGCGCAATACAGGTCACGCTTATATCCCTGCATGTGTCAGATGCCGTGGCAAATGGCACATACTTCTTTCCGGGATCGGTAAGATCGCAGTGTATCTCATCCGAGATGACCGTCACACCGTACTTTGCGCATAGCTCTCCCACATGGGCAAGTGTCTCCTTATCCCAGATCTTCCCCGCAGGATTCTGTGGATTGCAGAGTATCATGAGGCTAGTCTGTGGATCTGCAAGCTTTGCCTCAAGATCCTCAAAGTCCATGGCATATCCCTCGCCGTCGTATTTCAGAGGGCTTTCCAATATATTTCGCCCATTGTTGTATATAGAATTGAAGAAAATATTGTAGACAGGGGTCTGCACTACAACATTCTCTGCGGGTGTGGTGAGCTTTCTCACCGCCGTTGATATGGCTGGGATGACTCCGGAGCAGAACACCAGCCAATCCCTATCTATCGCAAATCCGTGTCTGTTGCCCCACCAGTTCACGTAGGCATCTGCCCACTCGTCCGGGATGATGGAATATCCGAATATTCCGTGCTCCACCCGGGCTGACAGTGCCGCCCTGATGCACGGAGCCGTCTGAAAGTCCATGTCTGCCACCCACATTGGCAGTTCGTTTTCCGGCACGTCCCACTTCAGGGAGCCTGTGCCGCGTCTGTCTATAACCTTGTCAAAATCAAACTTCATGTTTGTCCCTCCACTTCATGGAGAGATTCCGCGGCTGCTGCGGCAAACGGCTGGCACATATAGAGTGCTCCATCACGTTCGTCTTCCCTCGCCTTGCTTTGCTTCTATCTGCACTGCGCTCTGCAAGCGATAAGGGCGTTGCTTGCGCCGCTCCGGCAAGAAGCAGCAATGCTCAGTCGACTTCACTACCGATTGAGCACTCTATATGTGCCAACTCGTTTCACCACAGCAGCCGCGGAATCTCATTTACGTTATGATATATCACCAAATCTTAAACTCGTTTAGTCCTGTACTATTATTTTTGTCTTTGACGGATCTACTTTGTCTTTTTCTATTATCAGGTTGTCGATGTGCTGGGCTTTGATAGTCCCTGATGTCGGATTCATGACACTGTCTATCTTGCTGCAGATGTCGGCATCCACTGTTGAATATTCAAATGCAAGTGTTGTGTTGATGAGCTTGCAGTTCTTCATCACAAGGTTGTCGATGTAGCACATGCCCTGAAGGCTCTCGATGGTGCAGTTCACCAGGGTGAGGTTCTTTGCGTTCCAGCCAAGATACTCGCCCGATATGAATGAATCATATACGGTCACGTTCTCGGTATTCCAGAATGCATCCTTTGAAAGCAGATTGGAGTTTCTTATCTCTACATTCCTGCATCCGTCAAATGAATAGTTGCCGTCAAGCTTCAGGTCGTCTATCTTCATATTACTGCTGTTCATGGCAAAATAGTCGCCTTTTGCTGTCACGTGGTTCATTGTCACGTCATCGCAGCTCCAAAGGGTCTCCTCAGCATGGGTGAATGTCACATCCGTAAGCTCCAGGCCTTTACATCTGCGGAAGTTCTTTGGTGCCTGGATGAGTGCCCGCCTCACCGCGATATTATCAGTGTACCAGACTCCGGCTCTCGCCATCTCAAACCAGTGGCAATCCTCCGCAACAATGTTCTTGCTGTACCACAGCGGATACTTCCATTTGAACATGCTGCCGTACAGATTTATGCCGCGGCTCTCCTTAAGCGGAGACTCGCCATCGTCAAATATCGTATCATATATATCGAGATTTTTTCCCATGAAAAGAGCTCTCTCACCTGTCAGAAACTCCTGTCTTATGATTTTCTTTTCTTCTTTCTTATCCATCTCGTTCATCTTCCTTTTGTATATTCTCTATTATATTATTGGCCTATTATCACCATGTTATCACTTCTGGCAAATGCGAATATGACTGAGCTTATGACCACCATGAGTGGCAGTGCAAACAGTAATATATTTATTACCTGAAATTTGCTATATTAACAGACTTATCCTCTTAAATTAAGGGATTCTCAACCAGTCTTCTTTATATTATAATCTACACATACAAGTCCGGCATGTAAATAGGGATCTCATGTCTGATATTTTGGGGAAACAACAATTTCAGGGGATACATTATGATTTTAACATCGGGGGATTCTATCAGTATTTTTTTCAGACTATTACCTTATACGACTTACATTATTCCAATAGCATCATTCATCATAGCTGTGGTCATCGGCCTTTCCATACGGGGTAAGGCATGCCGTATCGAGCGGGACTATACCAGAACATCCGCCGATATCACATCTGTCAGAAGATTCAGTAAAAGAACCCATATCAACTATGAATACCGCGACCAGTCCGGAGTATTGCACAATGGTTTTCTTTCCGTCCGCGGTATAACAAATTACAACTCCATGTCGTCCATCACAATATATTACAACCCGAATAATCCATCCGTATCTTATACGGAAAGAACTATGAACAGTGACAAAAATGCACCATTCATCTATGGTGGTGCGGTTCTGCTTGGAACTCTGGTATTTTTATGGAGAAGGCGCTGATTTCTCAGCGTCCTTTTTTATTACCTCCTGATGAGATCCTTTGCCACCTCACCGGCTATTATAAGCCCTGCGACTGATGGCACAAATGCCACGCTGCCCGGGATGTCTCTGCGCTCTGTACATTTGTGTTCTGCACCCGGAGGACAAATGCAGTTGTTTCTGCAGCTTATCGCCATATCTTCGATCGGCCTTGTCGGAATCTCTTCCGAGTATACGACCTTGAGTTTCTTGACGCCCCTCTTCTTCAGCTCTCTTCTCATGACCTTCGCAAGCGGACACACCTTTGTCTTGTATATATCTGCAACCTTGAACTGGCTTCCGTCAAGCTTGTTTCCCGCACCCATGCTGCTGATGATCGGGATATTCTTCTCCTTGCACTTCATGACAAGAGCGATCTTTGCTGTCACGGTGTCCACCGCGTCGACCACGTAGTCGTAGCTGTCCCAAGGGAAATCGTCCGCATTTTCCGGAAGGAAGAAACATTTGTGTACCTCAACCTCCACATTTGGATTGATGTCAAGCATCCTGTCCCTCATAACATCGGTCTTATACTTTCCAACTGTGCTCCTTGTCGCTATGATCTGTCTGTTGAGATTTGTCAGACACACCTTGTCGTCATCTATCAGGTCAAATGCCCCGACACCGCTTCTGACCAGCGCCTCGCATACATAACCGCCAACTCCGCCTATTCCAAATACCGCTACCTTAGAGCCTGCCAGCTTGTCCATGGCTTCCTTGCCAAATAGCAGCTCTGTTCTCGAAAACTGTGTTAACATCTCTTATTCTCCTAATATGATATATATCCCACTACAACTATATACAAAATAAGTTTTTTTTCAACTGAAATCTTATTGACATCTGGCCCCTCTGTCCCGATTTATATCGAATACATGTATCCGATCCGGTCACTGTACTCCTGGGTAAGATCGGCGATGGTTTTGTTGTCAAGGACATTGTTGATGGCAGATTCAAGGTCATCCCACACCTCTCCAATGACATCGTTCATGACCATGTTGGTATCGCCATCCTCATCAACCCTGTTATCGATCGGTGATATCCTGCCCTCTATCGCCCTTAGCACCATCCCAACCGTGATCTCCTCCGCCGGCATATTCAGACGGTAACCGCCCCTCGGTCCTCTCACGCTCCTTAAATATCCTGCCTTTAGCAGAGAAGATGTAACCTGCTCAAGATATTTGTCAGACAATCCACATCTTCTGGCTACGGCTTTGACAGTAACCGTGCTGCCACTGTTTATCGATATATCTACCATGAGTCTCAAAGCATATTGTCCCTTTGATGATATTAACATTTTTCTGCCTCCTGTTCATTGTTATATTTTGCCTATAGAATTACTATGAATTAGTTTTATTTTTTTTGGCAAGGAGAAAAAGCAGTTATATCATAGATGTTCTTACCTTATCTCCGTGCCAATTATTTTCCGTTTAATTCACTTGATTTTTATGATTATGTTTCTATGCTGCCTACCATATGTTGCTGATCAGATACTCAAGTTATACCTTCTTTTTTAACCCGTTCAGGTATTCCTCAACATAATGGATAACTGCTGCACCATCTCCGACGGCTGTCGCCACCTGGCGCACTGCCTTGGTCCTCACATCTCCCGCGGCAAATATTCCCGGTGTGCTGGTCTGTCCGGTCTCGCCCGCTGCAACATAACCAGCGTCATCAAGCTCCACAACGTCACCGAGGAAGTCTGTGATAGGGCTTGTTCCTATGGCAATGAATACACCGGCTACCGGAAGCGTGAATTCGCTGTCTGTCTGTCCGTCCACTGTTTTCGGTGTCTTAACAGCGACTTTGAGCTCCAGCTTACCAGGGGCTCCGCCTATCTCTGTCACCTGTGCAAATGAATGAAATTCTATATTCTCAGTCTCAAGCACCTGCGCTCCAAGTATTTTCTCGCCTCTGAACTCATCTCTTCTGTGGATCAGATGCACCTTACTGCACATCTTTGACAGATACAGGGCATCCTCAAGAGCTATATTGCCACCGCCCACAACTGCGACTTCTTTGTTCTTGAAGAACGCTCCGTCACATGTGGCACAGTAAGAAACTCCTGCCCCTGTGAATTTCTCCTCACCGGGAACGCCAAGCTTTCTGTGCTTTGCACCCGTGGCTATCAGAACCGCCTTTGTCTCTATGCTGCTGCCATCCTCCAGGCTGACCTCCTTGTGATCGCCGTGATCCTCGATGGCTGTCACCTCTCTGTCATCAAACTCCACGCCAAATGTATCCGCGTGTTCTCTGAACTTCATACCCATGTCAAAGCCGCTTATGCCCGGCAGTCCAAGGTAGTTGTCAACCTGCTCTGTATTCACGATCTGCCCACCGGAGAATGCCTCCTTCTCCAGTACCACCACGTCCATCATCGCCCTCTTGGCGTAGACTGCGGCGGACAGACCCGCAGGGCCGCTGCCCACAATAACCAAATCTCTCATATTTCCTCCTTGTCGAAGAAGGTCGCTGTCATGTTTATGTGATGCTCCAAGGCTACGCACGACTCTGTCACCTTGTCTTAGCTCCTGACTACATTCGCTCCCGCCCCCCTATAAGGGCAGGGGGGCTCCCGCTCAGCAAGGAGCGACAAGCTTCCGTCGTCTATGTGCTACCCGCCTTTGGAGCATCACATAAACATGACAGCTTACTCTTCGATAACCGTTAGTTTTATTATGTTATTTCCAAACCACTCTTTTAATACTTATCTAATTATTTCTACAATATAGGAATATAAATTCCTTTTTAATGAGACATCTTCTGACCTACTAAGTCTCTCTAGTTCTCTTTGTATTTCTTTATCAGCTCACAGGTTTTGGATACGTCTTCCTTGCTGTGTGCGTAGGACACGAACATTGCCTCGAACTGCGATGGTGCAAGGTAGATTCCGTTGTCCAGCATGTATGAGAAATACTTTGCATACCTTGCGGTGTCGCTGGATATTGACGTGTCCATATCCACTACTTCCTGATCTGTGAAGAATACGCTCATCAGTGAGCCTATCTGGTTGACATGGACTGTGTCGCCAAATGTGCTTCTGACTGTGTCGGCTATCTGCCTTGTGCTCTTTTCTATCGCCGGATATATTGTATTCTTTTCCTTCTGGAGTATGCGGAGCGTTGTGAGTCCGGCTGTCATGGCTATCGGATTGCCCGACAGAGTTCCCGCCTGGTATACTCCGCCAAGTGGTGCCACCATGCTCATGACATCGCGGCGTCCGCCGTATGCTCCCACCGGCATTCCGCCTCCGACTATCTTGCCAAGTGTTGTGAGATCAGGCTTTACCCCGAAGTATTCCTGGGCACCGCCAAGGCTGAGTCTGAAACCTGTGATGACCTCATCAAATATAAGAAGTGCGCCGTACTCATTTGTTATGTCCCTAAGGAACTGAAGGAATCCATCATGTGGTGGAACGACTCCCATATTTGCTGCAACCGGCTCGACCACGATTGCCGCAATGTCTTTGCCCTCCGCCTCAAATAACTTCTTTACGCTGTCCTCGTTGTTATACTCTGCTATGAGTGTATGCTGTGTATACGACTTTGGAACTCCCAGGCTGTCCGGAACTGACTGTGTAAGTGCCGCCGAGCCTGCCTTGACCAGAAGTCCATCACTGTGTCCGTGATAGCAGCCGCGGAACTTTACAATCTTGTCTCTGCCTGTAAATCCTCTCGCCACTCTGAGCGCACTCATCACTGCCTCTGTTCCCGAGTTGACCATCCTGGTCAGCTCCATTGAAGGCATAAGCTCATTTACCAGCTCTGCGATCTCGAGCTCTTTCCTTGTCGGTGCGCCGAATGTAAGTCCGTCATCACAAGCCGCCTTCACCGCATCTATGACTCTGTCATCGGCATGCCCCAGAATTCCCGGGCCCCAGGAACAAACATAATCCACGTAGGAATTGCCATCCTCGTCAAATATATGTGAACCTTTTGCTTTCTTCATAAATACAGGTGTCCGTCCCACCGAGCCAAATGCCCTGACCGGTGAATTGACGCCGCCCGGAATTACCTTCTGTGATTTCTCAAATAGATCCTGTGAATTTGTCATTGCCATTCTTCTTTCTATAATTTATCGTCCTGTGTGAATTTTTTTGATTCCGACTCTTTGGAAACGCCCCTCTCTCCTCCGTCGAGTGGGGCAGATCGTCGGAATCATTCCGAAATATGACTCCGTCATATTGATTCCGACTCAAGCCAGTGTGCCACGTCTATAGCATGATAAGTTATGATGATTCCTGCGCCGGCTCTCTTCATGGCTGTCATGTTTTCCATGACGATCCTCTTCTCGTCTATCCAGCCATTTGCCGCAGCTGCCTTGACCATGGAGTACTCGCCGCTGACATTGTACACCGCTATCGGATAGTCCGTGTGGTTTCTCACATCCTTGACTACATCCAGATAAGCAAGTGCCGGCTTGACCATGATTATGTCTGCTCCCTCGGCGATATCCGCCTCGCACTCTCTCAGAGCCTCCCTGCCATTTGCGGGATCCATCTGGTATGTCCTTCTGTCTCCAAACTGTGGTGCCGAATGTGCCGCATCGCGAAATGGTGCATAGTAACCAGATGCAAATTTCGCACTGTAACCCATGATCAGTACATCCGTCAGCCCGTTGTCGTCAAGTGCCTTTCTGATGTAAGCGGTATGTCCATCCATCATATCCGACGGAGCCACCATGTCCGCGCCTGCCTTTGCAAGGGATACGGCCATCTTGCCCAGATATGGAAGAGTCTCATCGTTGAGTATCTTGCCGTCACGGATGATTCCGCAGTGACCGTGTGATGTATACTCACACAGACAAATGTCCGCTATGACTATCATATCCGGATACAGCTCTTTTATCCTCCTGACCGCTTTCTGCATGATTCCCTGATCATCATATGCACTGCTTCCAACCTCATCCTTGTGGGCCGGTATTCCGAACAGAAGAACCGCGCTGATTCCGGCGTCCGCCACTCTGCGAAGCTCCTCCTCAAATGTGTCGAGTGAATACTGATATATGCCTGGCATGGAATCAACAGGATTCTTGATCCCTGTGCCCTCCGCCACAAACATCGGGTATACAAGATCCTCCTTGTTAACCCTGTTCTCTCTAACCATATTTCTGATGGCCTCGCTTCCACGAAGTCTTCTGAGTCTTATCATGTTACTGCCTCTTTTCTCTAAAATAATAATCACCGATGGCTGATATAAGGTGCTCGATATCACCAACCTCCGGAACTATATCCGCATGATAACCAGCCTTCTCCAAAGCCTTCTCGGTCACATTTCCAAGTGCCGCTATGCGGATATTCTTCATTATATCATGTATTTTAAAACTGCCGTCTGTATTGTCCGTATGATCCCCACATGAATCTATATCATTCAACATATGGGCCACACCGCAGTTTTTTTTCTCTGCATCAAGAACATCTAGAAATCCTCTGACTCCTGATGCGCTGACAAATGTTATCACATCCAGATCCTTCAGATACTGTATGCTCTCCATCCTGCGTCCAACCACATCATAAACTTGGATCTCCTCATATACCACACCGCCCTGATCAAGTATGTCAAGCATCGTCTCGCTGCCCTGGACTGCCCTCGGAAGGAGAAGTTTCTCTCCGTCATTCATCACATTTGCAAGTCCCATAGCAAGGGCGCTTGTAGTGTACTCGTCCGGCACGTAATCCGCTATATATCCCTCAGCCTTAAGTGCGTCCCTTGTTCCGGCACCGACCACTGCAAGTTTCAGATGAGCCAGTTTTCTGACATCTATATTCCATTCTCTGAGCCATTTGAAAAACAGGATTATGGTGTTCTGACTGGTAAATGCCAGCCAGCTGTAATCTTCTATATGTTCCAGAGCCACTCGCAGCCTGTTCTTCTCCTCTGTCTGCTCCACGCTCATATCCACTATGCTGTAGGATTGGCCGCCAAGTGCATCTATTGCAACTCTCATCTTCTCGCGAAGCTTTGGCGTTCCAACAAGTCCAACGTGGACATTCTGAAGCGGTCCTCTGTTTGGTGCTGTAAAATCCAACGCTGCATTTTCACCCACAACTATGATCGCAGGAGATTCAAGCTTTGCCTCGTTCACCTTGTCCGCAATTGTCTGTATATCGCCGCGGACTATCCTCTGTCCTGGCATGGTTCCTTTGGAAATGACCGCGACCGGAGTATGTTCCTCCGCCCCAGTCTGAACAAGTCTCTCCATGATCTGTGGCAGTCTGTTCAGCCCCATCAGGAACACGCTTGTCCCTTCCTGATTTCTGATGTAGTCGTAGTCATCTAAACCTCCTTCATCAGATCTGTGTATGTCCGCCCGCTTGTGTCCTGTTATCACGTGAAAGCTTCTACTCGTTCCTCGGTGTGTCACTGGTATGCCACACACCTCCGGAACCGCCACTGCGGATGTTATTCCCGGTATCACCTGAAATGGAATCCCCGCTTCTAAAAGTGCGGTCACTTCCTCGCCGCCTCTTCCGAATACAAATGGATCGCCGCCTTTAAGGCGCACCACCATGTTGCCTTTGCGGCCTTCCTCAACAAGTATCTCGTTTATCTCAGGCTGCTTCTTGTAGTGGCTGCCCGCCTGTTTGCCGACGTATATCCTGCGGCAGTCCGGCTTCACCATCTCCAGAAGCTGATAGGTTCCGAGTCTGTCATATATGATTGTATCGCATTGTTTTATGAATTCCAGGCCCTTCACCGTGATGAGTCCCGGGTCGCCGGGGCCTGCGCCTATCAAATATACCATTTTGTTCTCCAATACGCTGGGTGTGCTACAACCTACTTTATCAACGCCTCTACCAGCTGTTCCCATTCTGCGTTGTTTCCTTCTACCGTCTTTCTGTGTATCTGGATTTCTTCATCTTTCTCTTTGTCCGATGAAGCCGCATCTGCTTTCATCAGGCTTAGCTTCATGTGGTCGCCATGAAGTTCTGAGTACACACCTATCGGTTCGTGACAGCCGGCGTTCAGGCGATTCAGAACTGCGCGCTCGCATGTGAGCTGTGTGTATGCCTCTGTGTCATTTATCGCTCTGACCATGTCGTATACCTCGCCAGAGGTTCGTGTCTCTATGGCTATGATTCCCTGACATGCTGCCGGAAGCATGGACTCTGTGCTGATGTATCTGAATGTAAGTTCGTCCTTGTGCACTTCAAAGCATTCTGTGCTGTCATTGCCTTTGTCTTCAATAACTCCCAGGCGCTCAAGCCCTGCCGCTGCAAGAATGATGGCATCGTATTCGCCATCTTCCAGCTTCTGTATGCGGGTGCCGACATTTCCTCTCAGATTCTTGCACTCAGCATTTCGATACATGTCTCTTATCTGGTACTGCCGTCTCAGGCTGCTGGTTCCCACCACGAAACTCTCGTTTCTGTCAAATGACCTGCCACTCTTATATATGAGAACATCCTGCGGACATGCCCTCGGAAGTGTACCCGATATAGTAAGACCTTCCATGATCTCCATCGGCATATCCTTGGCACTGTGTACCGCTATGTCTATGTCACCTTTAAGTATAGCTTCCTCGAACTCCTCGACAAATACCGCTTTGCCTCCGAATTCCAGAAGCGCTCTGCTGGTGTCCCGATCCCCCCGGGTACTCATTGTAATCATCTGAAAATCAATCTGGGAAAATCTCTCCTTGAGTGCCTTTATCACCAGTTCAGTCTGAGCAAGAGCAAGCATGCTGCCACGGGTTCCAACTTTTACTGTTTTTTTCTGTCCTCCGCTTTCGCAATCCAAACCGTCACTATTGAATCCATCTGCCATGTCATTCTCCGCAAATTTACGAATATTCGGTTTATTTTTACCATGTCCATTCTCAACTCTCATCTAACAGACTCCTAACCATTTGCTGAAATGCTTTCTTTCGCTCTTCCTCGCCGTCTATCTGTGCTTTGATCTGCTCCCGGAGCTCACCCATCCGCTCCGCTATGTCGCCATAACTCCTGCCTAAATGGCTCTCTATATTTCTCTTGATCGTTCCCGCAAGCACCGGACTCTGTCCACCGGTGGAAACGCTTATAACAACCTCTTTATCCTTTATGATCGCCGGAAAGTAGAATCCGCAATCCGCCTTCACATCAACCACATTTACAAGTATGCGCTGCTGCCTGCAGAGCTCAGCCATGTCGTGGTTGACCTTCTCATCGTCCGTCGCCATTATGACGACAAATGCACCGTCAATATCCTGCGGCTGCACGCATCTTTTTACAAGTGTTAGGCATCCAGAATAATCTGCAAAATTCTCTACAGAACCACGATCATCGCTTGTCGCTGCACAGTATTTGTCTGGCGTATTCACCTGCTCCGCCAGTTCTAAAAGCTCCGGGCAGAACTCCGGTGACACCACCGTGACCACCGCGCCAAATTCCAGCATGCTGCACACCTTTCTGTATGCAACAGTTCCGCCTCCTGCGATCAGGCATCTCTCATTATTCAATTCTATCATAAATGGAAAATACGACATCACTACCTCTAATTTCTATTATTTAGTCTCTATTAAAAAGCACAAAAAGTTGTTCCAATTATCTGACATAACCATCATCAGCCGATGATACTGCATAACCTCAGGCAAACAAGCAATATTCAGTTCTCACATCCGGCAGTCACAATACTGTCCAGCATTTTCTCAAATGCCTCATACTCAAGCTGTCCTTTGAGTTTATATACCATCTTTGCGCCATCTATAGTCTTAAGCTTCGCCATCACGTCTCCGTGCTCCCTGTTGAACCTCGAAAATGCTATGTTCTTCATGATCTCGTCAACCTGTGATATGAGCCACGGCTCCATCTCTGTGATTGTTTTTGCCCTGCTTTCATTGTTCTCTCTGGAGAGTGTTCTGATATAGTCTATGTCACGCAGCACACATCCGTCCACATCTGAGACCGCAGGATCAATGTCCTTTGGCATTGCCAGATCAAGGAGCAATCTCCGCTTCGGCTGCATTTTCACAGCCTCCGCCAGCTCATCCCTGACAAATGTATAATGCGGGCTTGCTGTCGCACTGATGATGACATCCGCCCAGGCTGCCAGCTCATATCTTCTGCTGTAGTCCTCTATCCTGATCTGCTGACGTCTGTCAAATATGCTATCTGCACTGTGGTGACTTCTGCTTGTGCCTGTTATCTCTATATCTGGCGCAAGATCTGCAATATCCTTGACAACTATGCTGCCTATCTTGCCTGTGGCTCCTACGACTAGGATATGCCCGGTATTTGCCTTTTCAGCATCCACACTCTCAACTTGACTGCTGCTTACCACATCACTTCGAACATCTCTGCACGTATTTTCAATGCCGCCATTTCTTGTAAAATTCACTGCCTCCCGTGCTGACAAGGTTCCGACGGATACCGGGAGTCTCGTAGTGTCACTCTCCGTCGCCACCGCCTTTGCCGCCGCAAGTGCTCCCTGAAATGCTATATTCAGCTCGCCGTCACAGGCTCCAAGCTTCTTTGCCACAAGATATGCGCTCTTCACCTGATGTATGATCTCCACCTCGCCGAGCACCATGGAATCCATACCACACGCCACTCTGCACAGATGTAACATACACTGGAATCCCTCATAATTCATGCTATATCTTCTTATGAGGCTGACAGGGACATCCCTATCATTAGCCAGAAGCATTTCTACCTGTTCAAGCAGGCCACCTCGCCCACCGGAAGCTTCACCGCTGCTCATTTTCCCTGTTATAGCAGACCCACATGGCTCACATTTATCCGTAAAGTATATTTCCATCCTGTTGCAGGTCGACAACACGACACATCCACCCACCGTAGCCTTTAGCCGCTCGGTGAACTGTCTCTGTCCTTTTGTCGAAAATGCAAAGCCCTCCCTGACATCGGCCGGTGTATTCTTATGATTTATACTTATGCAAAACATATCTTCAGTAACTCCAAATGAAAATTTATGACAAGCCCACGTAAAGAACAAGGGCGGGTATCAAAGCCCGCCCTGTTCTTTCAAATGCCTGCTATCTATCATGATTCTATAACAAGCTCCTCTATCGTCACATTCTTTTCCTCATCTATGTTGAAGGCTTTGAGTACCGGATTGTCTATCTCCATGAGGGAGAGGATCAGATAATTCACCTTGGAATCATATGCAAGCCTCTTATCCTCCTCCGAAGGTCTGGATGGAGACTCTGGATGGGAATGGAAGTTGCCAAGAAGCTCGTATCCATTTGCACGCATATCCTTAACTGCCGCAAGCTGCTCTCTCGGATCCATGGAAAAATGCTCGTTGCTGGCGTCAATATTTGTCAGGAGATACACCTTCCTGATGTACTTCTTGTCTTCCTCTCTGACACCGCCAATCAGACCACAGGACTCATTTGGAAGGCCTTCCTTGCAGTGTGCAAGTATCTTCTCGTAATCAGACTTTGTCATGTACAACATCTTACTTCATATCCTCCTTATTATCAAGCATTGAGCAGACGCATGAAAAGGCGCTTCGCGCGGCGTCTGCGTGCTTCATAAGGAATCTCCCGCAAGCGGGTCCTCCTTATGAAAATTACTTTCCGTCACACTCTACCTGCTCGTAGTCGATGAGCTTGGTGATGGTTGGATTTGGTCCACATACAGCACATCCACAGCCCTTCTTGTGAGGAAGCTTTACTGTGTGGAATTCCATCTTAAGTGCGTCAAATGTAAGGAGTCTTCCTGTCAGAAGATCGCCAACTCCAATGAGATACTTGATTGCCTCCATAGCCTGAAGACTTCCGATAACACCGCCCATTGCTCCGATGACTCCGGCCTGCTTACATGTAGGAACCGCATCCTTTGGAGGTGGATCCTTGAATACACATCTGTAACATGGTCCCTCATCTGGAACATATGTCATGAGCTGACCCTTGAATCTGATGATTCCTGCATGTGAAAATGGCTTCTTAGCCATAACACAGGCATCGTTAATAAGGAATTTTGCAGGGAAGTTGTCTGTTCCATCGATGATGAAATCATAGTCCTTGATGAGATCCATGATGTTCTCTGATGTCACGAACTCTCTGTATGTGATCACATTTACATCAGGGTTCATGGCGTTCATGGTCTCCTTTGCGGATTTGACCTTTGCCTTGCCCACATCTGCTGTTCCGTGAATGATCTGTCTCTGAAGATTTGACAGATCTACCTCATCGGCATCAACTATACCGATGGTTCCTACTCCGGCTGCTGCCAGGTACATAGCGGCTGGCGCTCCCAGTCCACCTGCGCCTATGATCAGCACCTTGCCATTTAACAATTTCTTCTGTCCCTTCACGCCAACTTCCTGAAGGATAATGTGACGTGAGTAACGTTCCATCTGTTCATTTGTGAATGCCATTAAAAGCTGCCACCTCCCATGAAGTAGAGGAACTCTACTGTATCGCCGTCCTTGAGCTCTGTTGTTGCAAATGCATCTGAGTCAACAAACTCATCATTGACTGTTACTGTGACATAGTCCGGATTCTCAACGTTCTCTGACACGATGATCTGAGCTATTGTTGTCTTCTCAGCTATATCTTTCTTCTTTCCTGCTATTGTGACTGTCATTTTTCTTTCCTCCTGACGATTCATTTGCCTGTCCGGCGTTGCCAGACTGACATAAAATGTGATTATATACTTTATAATTTTAATTATATAGTTTCATTCTTCTGTACACCGGAAGTAATTGACTACAGTCAAATACTCCATTGTGTCACTTTACCAACGAATTTCTACAATAATTTGCCAACTTCCTCCTCCAGCGCATTTCTCTTCACAAGACCGCGGACGCGGGAAACCTCCTCGCCTCCCTTGAAGAATAGTATGGTTGGTGACGCCATGACTGCGTACTTCTCAGCAAGCTCTGCGTCGAAGTTTACATTTACCTTGTATACATTTACCTTGTCCTCGTAGTCATCCTCGATGCCGCCAAGGATAGGTGAGAGCTGCTTGCATGGTATGCAGCTGTCCGAATAGAATTCCACGATGACCGGGAGCTCCGACTGAAGAAGCTTCGCATCGAAATTCTCTGCACTGACTCTTACTGCCATTCATTTTCTCCTTTCCTGATCAATCCTCCAGTTTTTTAACTATAAGATCATAAGTACCATTCTCGTTGTCGATGAGCTTCAGGATCTGCTGTCCTTCCTCCTTGAAGCTTCTTGGTACATTCTGTACAGGCTCGCCGTCATTCATGGTAACCGCAAGCACCTGTCCTATCTCAAGCTCCTCCATGGCTACCTTCGCCTTGACAAATGTCATCGGGCACACCACATCAGTTATATCTACTCTGTCATTGATTTCATAATCAGCCATTGTAAGCCTCCTTTAATACTTCTTTGAATTTGTCTAAGCCCACGCGCTCCAGTGTAAACTGGAAACGCTCGCTTGGCTTTGCATTGTCTGCAAAGAACTGTATTGCCGCATCTGTGATACGGAAAAGCTGCTCCTCAGATGTAACAACCGGAAGTAACTCCTCGCCGCGGTGGATCGTGTTACCAAATAATCCTCCGAATGAGACAAGGTATCCTGTCTCGCCCTTCCATGCATCTGTAGGACATGCCTTTGCGCATCGACCGCAGTAGTTACATTTGTCTGTGTCGAGGATGATCTTGCCGTCCGCCATGGTGATCGCACCCTCACGACACGCCTTGACGCACACGCCACACATGATACATGATGGCTCATCCCACTCTACTACCATTGCGCCCTTGATTCCCACGTCGTTCTCCTCTGCCTTCAGACAGTTGTTCTGGCATCCTGTGACACCGAACTTGAACTTGTGAGGAAGCTCCCTTGCGTAATATCTCGCATCAAGCTTCTTTGCTATATCATAAGTGTCTATATTGCCGCTCGGACAGATCTGATTTCCCTGGCACGCTGTGACTGTTCTTACTCTTGGGCCACACACACCCGGCTTACAGCCTCCCTTTGCCAGTTCTTCCTTTACCTCTTCCACATCGTCAAGCTTAACAAATGGGATCTCGACGCTCTGTCTCGATGTGAGATGTACATGTCCATCTCCGTATTTCTCGGCAACCTCTGCTATCTTCTTGAGATTCTCTGCGGTAAGATTTCCTCCCACCACCTGAAGTCTCAGAGAAAAGTTATTCTTCTGCTTCTGTCTCATGAATCCGCCCTTTTTCAGAGCTGCGTAATCTACTGCCATATGTAGTTCCTCCAAATCATTTGTGTATTAGTCGACAAGGGCCTTCTGGAAATCTTCTATCAGATCCTCCACATCCTCGATTCCGACACTAATACGAATCATATCATCATATACGTTGGCGTCAAGCTTCTCCTGCTCTGTGCTGTGCGCATTCAGTGTTGATTCAGGATGCACGATGAGCGTCTTTGTGTCTCCTATGTTCGACACTATCTGCGGTATTGTGAGCTTGTTCATCACCGCAAATGCCTTCTCCTTGCTGCCGACTCTGATGGTGATTATGGCACCATAACCACCGTGGAGCTGTTCATCTGCGATGTCATGCCAAGGACTGGATTCAAGTCCCGGATAGTTGACCTTTACACCCTCCTGACTTTCCAGAAACTGAGCAAGGGCAAGTGCATTGTGTGAGCATCGCTCCATTCGAAGTCCCAATGTCTCCATGCCCAGCATATTGTAAAATGCTGTCTGTGGAGCTATGCAGGCTCCTGTATTTCTAAAAAGTCCGTTCCTGAGTTTTGCTATGTAGGCGAACTTTCCGAACATCTTGTACTGCTGCAGAAGCGGATAACGCTCTGCGTCCCATTTGAAATTGCCGCTGTCGGTGATGACTCCGCTTATGGCATCGCTGTTGCCATTGATGTACTTGGATGTGGAATTGATGACTATATCCGCTCCAAGTGTCAGTGGTGTGACCAGATATGCAGTTGCCACTGTATTGTCTATTAGGAGCGGAAGCCTGTGTGAATGTGCCAGCTCCGAAAGTGCCTTTATATCCACCACATCCAGCTTCGGATTGCCGATCGTCTCAGCAAATATCACTCTGGTATTCTCATTTATCGCTGCCTCAACCGCTTCCTTATCCGATATCTCCACAAATGTCGTCTTGATCCCAAATGCCTCCAGATCGTGGAACAGATCTATCGTTCCCCCGTAGAGTCCTGTGCTGGACACTATCTCTCCGCCAGCTCCTACTATATTTAAGAGTGCATTTGTGAGTGCCGCCATTCCAGAAGAACACGCTACCGAACCCACTCCCTTTTCAAGATTCGTCATCCGCTCCTCAAATGCAGCTATCGTCGGGTTGTTGATCCTCGTATAAGAATAACCCGTCGCCTTGTTGTGGAAGAGCTTCTCATGCTGCTCCGCTGAAGGCTGATAGAATGCACTGGATTGATAGATCGGTGTAAGTGTGGCGCCTGTATTCTCATCACCAAGCTTTGCGCTGTGTAATAATGCTGTGTTAAATCTCATGATCTTCTATGCCTCACTAAATAATAAATCCTATAATTCCTACGAACATGATAGGATTATAGCTCTTATACCCTACTATGTCAATAGGAATTATAAAATAAGCAATGCAGATAATAAAAAAATGCCAGTTGATGGGAGCTTGCTCACAATCAACTGGTGTTTTTTTGTTATCTATATGGCGCATGCCATTCCACGAGCCGCGTTAGCAGCGAGGGGCGCATGGCTTATTTTATAATTTCGTCCGTCTTCCACGGCGCATGCCATCCTCAGGGCCGCGTTAGCGGCGAGGGGCGCATTGCTTATTTTATAATTCCGTACGGTATACACGGCACATGCCATTTCTCTGGCAGCTTCCCCATACGTTTTCACTCATTTCTTATTTGCAATTTTCTTATACAGCATCTTCCTCACATAGAAATAACATACTATCTGCATAGCAAGGGTTATGATCCAGGACGCCGGATATGAGATGAACAGAACCGCCAGGGATCTGTGTCTCGGGAAAATCCAGTATATCCACACGATTCGGGTTCCCACCGTTCCTATGATCGAGAGGAGCATCGGAACTCCGGAATGTCCCATCCCACGAAGCGCCCCCGGGAACAAGTCCATAAATCCGCACAGGAAATATGTGACTGTCGTATACAGCAGAATCTCCATTCCGCACTTTATAACCGCGTCGCTGCTCGTATATATATGCAGCAGCTGCGGTCCAAAGAAATACGCTCCATTGCCCAGAACCATCATTGCCGCAAATGACAATATCAGACAGTCGATCAGAACTCTCTCCATACGTTTCCATTTGCCGACACCGTAGTTCTGGCTCGTAAAACTCATGCACGCCTGCGTTACAGCATTCACCGTCACATACAGAAAGCCAAATATATTATTTGCCGACGTGTAGCCCGCCATGGCAACCGAGCCAAACGAGTTGACTGACGACTGCAGCAGTACATTTGAGAAGTTGATGACCGTGCTCTGGATTCCAGCCGGAACTCCGACCGAAAAGATCTGCTTTACATATGCACCCTTGATGGTAAGCTTTGAAAATCTAAGCTGATAGCTCGTTTCTGACCTGCACAGGCAGCGGAGGACGAGCACGCAGGATATCAGCTGTGAGATGACTGTTCCGATTGCGACCCCCGCAACTCCAAGCTTGAAAATGATCACAAAACACAGGTTAAGGCCTGTATTTGCAATTCCGGATATAACCAGAAAAAGGAGTGGTCTTTTGGTATCTCCCACCGCCCTGAGTATGGCAGCGCCGTAATTGTACAGCATGAAAAATGGCATTCCCAGGAAATATATCCTCATATATAAAGAAGAAAGTCCGATGACATCCCCCGGAGTATCCATAAGCTCAAGCGCCGGTTTTGCGCAAATCCACCCGACAAAGGCCATAATAATACCGCTGACCAGCGCCAGCGCGATCGCGGTATGTACTGTCTCTGACATTTCTTTATCTTTTCCTGCGGCATAAAATCTTGCCGCAAGCACATTTGCCCCAAGGGATATACCTATGAACAAGTTGGTGAATACATTGATAAGTGCCGTGGTTGAACCGACCGCCGCCAGCGACTCGTTACCACTGAACTTCCCTACAACAATGATATCCACCGCATTGAACATCAGCTGCAGAATACCCGAGAGCATAAGCGGGAGCGAAAATGAGATCAGCTTATCCATGATCGTCCCGTTGCACATATCAATTTCATATTTATTTTGTTTTAATGTAGAACTCATAACTTTCCTCTGATTCTCCGAAAATAGCGCATCAATTTCTATAGAATTTTCTCTTTTTCACGAATAAAAAAGGAGTTCCACTGTCGGCAGAACTCCCTGAACTTTTTCTTTCGGCATCTCTGTCTATCCGAGTTTTGGTAAATTAAGTTTACGTCAATCTGATAGGCAACTCTTGCCACCTGCATAACAGCGTTTACCCCTGTTTCTGTTATACATTATATTCTATTTTTAAAGAAAATCAATAAACCCATATTATCTTTTTATTCACTCAATCCTTATCATTCCGCCTCAAACCGGGCTCCAATCTCACTTGCGTAGCTTTCCGCATATGAGCCTGCTTCTCCAACTATCGTGAGCTTTTCTGTACCGTCCATAAACATGTATTTATTCAGTTCCGTCACGCCTGCCGGAATATGCAGACGCTCCATACTCCCCAAGAAGAAATTGCTCTCATTAAATGTAGTGACTTTGTCCCCAAGGTCAACGATTCGTAAGTTGTCACAGTTGAACGTACCCTCTCCAACCGTTTCAACACCGGTTGCCAGAACAACCTGCAGACACGCATTGTTGCAGAACGTATACGAAAGCTCCTTTATCGTATCAGGCAGTGAGATTCCCTTTATAAAACTGTCATTACTAAAAGGCCCGTCAATTATAGATATGACATCCTTTCCGTCTATCTGCTCCGGTATGACAACTATCGGGTCACTTCCGTTGTATGCCTTTATGGATACACTGTCTCCATGATCTACATATTCAAAGTCTGATGCTGGTGTTTCTGCGTGATTTTTCACGTCGTCCACCGTGATTTCTGCACTATCCGTCACCTGCTCCGATGAATTTACCTCAGCAGACTTGTCTGACGAGTCCGTACCTCCACATCCCATAAGTCCCATCGCAAATGCGACCATTATGACCATCACATAGACTCTGCCTCTGCCTTTTCTTATCCCCTTCTTTTTCATTTGCTATTACTCCTTCTGCGCTGTATTATTTATGCAAATATCTGCACCGTTTTCCCCATTTGCCGATATTCGCACAGTACAAGTATAACACTGTCATACTCTGTTTTTTCTTTATTGCGACAAGCGGTCATTATTTGCGACAAACGGCAGTATTACTTTCACGACAAATATGCCGTCACATGGTTTCATCTGACACTCGCCGTGATATTTTTCAACAACCCGCTTAATATTCACTGTGCCGATTCCATGCTCCGTATCACTGTCGGTCTTGGTTGATATCAACCGGTCTCCGTCGGACCTGATCTCACCCGACATAGGATTTTCTACAAGGAGCATCAGTGAGCCCGGATTTTCAGACGCACGAACCTTTATATATCGGTCTTTCCGGCATGCTGCATTTGCCTCTATTGCATTGTCAATGAGATTCGCTATGAGCACGCTGCAGTCAGAATTGTCCATCTGCGACAACCTGCCAAATGCACCGCTCACGTCCATCTGTATATTATTCTCATCCATGACCGATTTCTTTGCATTTAACAGGATGTCCACGATCTCACTCCCCGTGGCTATCCAGCCGGTATCTATTCCGCCGCTCTCTGTCATCTCCTGAAAATACTTCTTTGCCTTGTCATATTCTCCGCGGTCCATAAGTCCCTGGATCGTCAGCATATGATTTTTCAGATCGTGTCTGAGGCGCACCGCATCTGACTGTTTCTCTTTATAATCCTTAAAATACTGATACTCGGCATCAAAACTCTGCCTGTAATTTTCCGATACCGACTTATAATGTCTGGTGAGCTTCCTATGGATTATCCATGCATACACGGCAGCATTTACCCCGATTGCGAACAGCACCCACGCGATCGAGTATTTGATGCCAGCTACATTGTGATAGATTCTGTCGAGCCCTGCGCAGAACACGGGAGAAAACAGACTTATCGCAAGAAGAAGTATCTCCTCCCCCGCCGTCAGTCTTACGTCAATATGCTTTGTCATAACCTTTCTGTTTGCAAGACATAACACCACCAGAATAACTATGTCCATTGCAAATTCAAACACAGACTGGCTCTCCTCGCCAAGCCTGATATTGTACCCGTCAAGGCCAAGTATGGTGCCTGTCATCTGGGTAAGGAAACCATACATAACATAGAGCAGGCACGACAATATGCCCTCAAGTCCTGCACGCACGCGGTGTTTGTCAACCCGGACGGCGCCATATACTATCAGAAATCCAAAGAGCAGGAGCATCTGTAACATGTCCTGCTCTTTACATACCAGTGTTACTACTGCATCATATGCACATATCGCCGCAAATAAAATCGGATAATTTCGCAGTCTTTTTAGCGGCTTTACGCCAAAGAAAAGCTGCATTATAAGCACCATGGAGAATATCTCCAATCCATTTATCAGCACTATACATATCTGAATCCACAAATCACCCATTCAGATCTTTCTCCATCTTCTCCATTATTTTATCTCTGTACATGTTCTCCCGCCGTCTGCTGACCGGCAGCACATTTCCATCACTAAGAATAAGCTTTCCCTTGCAAAGCTCCCTGTGGTATCTCATATTCACAAGATATTTTCTATGTATTCTGAAAAAGCCATACTGTTCCAGCTCTCGTTCCAACTCTAAAAGACTTTCTCTTGCCGTAATGTGACCATCCGTAGTATATATGATCGCATATTTATCCTCTGCCGATATATATAAGATATCATCCAAACATATTGGCCTTTCAGCGCCTGAGAGTTTCAGCCTTATGCTTTTGTTTTCGCTGAATTCTCTCCGTATCTCACCCATAACCTTTCCAACCGAATCCTGTGTCAAAGGCTTTAACAGATAGCGGAATGCCCTAGCCTCGTATCCCTTTATAGCATACTCTGGATGTGCTGTTATAAACACAACGACGCTTTCAGGCATTAGCTCATGAAAATTTCGTCCTAGCTGCACTCCATCAAGTTCATCCATCTCTATATCCAGAAATGCCACCAGCCTCGTGCCATCGCAATCCAGCTTTCCCGATCTGAGTGCCTCGTCCATCGCCACCCCTGACCTGTACACTACCACCATATCATCTGGCAAATGCATCACGTCGCAGCAGATGCATCTCATCTGTTCAAGCTGCTCCGGATTATCATCACATATAACTATTTTATAAACATCTTTTGCATTTTCTCTTACTACCATATTTTTCCCAACGCATTGTCCCCACTGCTTTTACACACGGCAATGCTCTCTATTTGACAAAATCCTGTATCTGTCTCCAAGCTCAACAAACAGCCCCAACACAAATCCGTGATAAAAGCGCTCCGGCTCACTCTTTCCTGACGGATGATTTCCCGTGTCAAATGTGCCAAATGTCGCAAATGCTACCTCATTCATATAAATGTTCATCTCATCAACATTTCCATTTATCAGGCTTTCCATAGTTTCTTTTACCATAGGACTTCCCGTTCTTATCAGCTTATTCACCAGACCATTTGAGCTCGTTGATGCCCAGTATGTCCGAAGCTGTTTTTCTTTTAGAAAATATGTTATAGACCACGGATTGTAAATGTCCCTGTGTGTTCCAAATATAAATCCGTCATACCATCTTTTTACATCATCAAATCTTTCTGTCATGTCGTACTCTTCAAGAGCGTTTCTGACTTCGTATTCCGTAAATCCAAACGAATCCTCATACATATCTGAGCTGGTGGTAACGACTCTCAGGTTATTGAGATCTGAGAATATAGATTCTTTGCTGACTCTCGTTATTCCTGTCATCACCGCTCTTTCCAGATATATATTTATCTTAAAAGTGGAATTGAACAGACTTCTTATGAATGAGGCAAATTCCTGCCAATAGCCATTCACATATGCTTCCTGCATAGGTGTATCGTACTCATCGAGCAGCAATATAACATTTTTACCATAAAAGCATCCCATATATTCAGTTATTCGAACAAATCCGCACGTCCGGCATATTTGTTTGAAAAGAAACACTCCAACATGTTCATGTTGAGCGTCTTGCCAAAACGTCGTGGACGTGTGATGAGTGTAACCTCGTCCCCAGACTCCCACCAGTCTTTTATGAATCTGGTTTTATCTATATAGAAGTAATTGTTTTTTCTTATTCTCTCAAAGCCTTGATTTCCGATACTTACTGTTCTTGCCATGTAATCACCAATCATTTTCGATTGAACACCAGCCATCCTGAGTGCAAACATAATTATTTTTATTTTAACACAGAGTATGTCGGGGCACAATGGAGGATGTGGCGAGTAGGATACGCAAATAGACACGTTTTTTCACATGTTTTTATTCTTGGTATGTTATAATTTCTCAAGAAAGCATATCTTAACACAGCAGTCATATTTCCCTTTTTATTCTTGGTATGTTATAATGGAACTGTTAGTTATGTGAAGTGCGGTTGTGTCATATTTCCCTTTTTATTCTTGGTATGTTATAATGCTATCCGTTAATAAGTGAGCGTGAGCGCTGTCATATTTTCCTTTTTATTCTTGGTGTGTTATAATGAACTATTAAGCAGACCTGATGGTTATATCGTCATATTTCCCTTTTTATTCTTGGTATGTTATAATTTAACGCGATAAAGGACAAAGCGGTTAAGGTCATATTTCCCTTTTTATTCTTGGTATGTTATAATACTGAAAATGGTTATATCTGTTTTCCATCGGTCATATTTCCCTTTTTATTCTTGGTATGTTATAATAGGGTAGCAAAAAAGCTAGGATTTTCAACAAATCCTAGCTTTTTCACATTAAAAAATCATATGATATCCAGCAAATTTATGCTACCTTTTTCTTCTTTTTTTGTTGTTCCCACCAGTATTTTCATCGAAGAATACTGTTTATCCGTGAGAACCAACATTCTTACAGAATCCGTTTCTGGAAGATTTTCATTCAGACGCCCTTCATGTTTTCTTACCGCATCCATCCCATTGCACACACGAACATATACCGAATATTGCAACATACAATATCCATCATTCAACAGAAATTTGCGGAAACTGTATGCGCATCTTCTATCCTTCTTCGTCTTTGTTGGAATATCAAAAAATACAATCAATCTCATAAATTTACTCATAATTATGTCTTTCCAGCTCTATCAATTCTGGGATTTCAAGTTCATCCTTATTACACATCAAAATAGAATTATAACTTGCTACCATTTTATCTATGGCATGATGTATTACATGTTTTTCTCCATGTATATCCATGTCATAATTCACAATATCCACCAATTGATACCGCATCTCTTTGCTTAGCTCTTTTCCTTCTTCCATATGTAGCTGTGTATAAACAAAATAATCAACAATTGCTCGATACGGTTCAATAAAATCATCTGCAAGATTGAAATTGTTCAGCTGGCTATGATGATTAATTCCAAGAGAAGGCTCAAACCCATAACATACTATTGACCTAGATATATGACCTCGCAATATACTATATCCATAGTTAAGTGCCGCATTTATTTCGTTGTCATCTCCCCGAGTAAAGGTCGTTGCCAAATAAGCTTTTAAAGTACAATGCTGCTGCCTGCGCTTCTACATTTGTCTTATCACCAGACTGCACCTTTTTTGTCATATTGTATAATTGATCGGCATTCTTTTTGCCGCACAATTTTAAGCACATCGCCTGATTAGCTATCTTTTGTTTTACAATTTGCTGCCATATCCTGTTTTGTCTTGGTTTTGTTACCGCAAGCTGCGCAGTGAGCATCTTAAAATGTCTGCTATGTCTTGCCATAGGAAGAACAACTGTAGATGGTAGATGCTTTTCATCGCATATATAAACCAGACATCCATTCTCACTTAACCGCTGCAAGACTCCACTTGAAATCATAATTCCCGCATGCTCAAGCACAAGACAGTTTATATCCTCAAGCGGCACACACATATCTTCATTTCCGATTACCAATTGATAGTTATGAACAGAAATCCCTATATTCCTAGTCACAATGATATTACGATATGCCACCTATAACCACTCTCTTTCTTCTTTGGAACAAGAATATATATTTCCAAGTATATCAACATTTAATTTTTCAAAAATTGCTAGATTTTGTATACACAACCTAACATAAGACTTCGCGCCGAGATCATGTTGTACATAGCTTATCCCTGCAGAATAGCGATCACTGGTTTTATAATAACCATTTTCTATTTCTTTATTTTTCTTTTGTACTTTTATAAGGTCATCCGGATATAAGCTAAACAGGAAATCTTTATCATCCATTTTCTTCCAATCCGCAGTCTCCTTATGGGCAACTACAGCCTTTGTTGGCATCCTGTGCAAATATAAATCTTTATAATATACCGGAACCATATAATATTTTCCATCTTTCCTGAATATATCGCATCGGTACATCCCTCCTCTATCTTTGACTCCTTCTCTATCTATATCTTCACCTCTTCCTCTAACCTTAACCTGATCATCAGCTACTCCTACATAGAGTTTAACTTTTTTTACAATCGGGCCATCAGATCCATCCTTCTTAGGTTTATAAAATGGCTCTGCAAATGCATCTTTTGCATTTCCATATCGAATTAGTTTATCAAGTAATTTATTATATAGTAGCACGTCGTCTTCCGGTCGATAATAATCTTTAATCTGCTTTTTGCCATTCACCTCTATCAGCTTTAGCTTGTCAAGGCTTGTTTTTTCTACAGTTCTTGAACTCGCCTCATCAACAACCCGAATAGTATTCTCGCTTATTACCCCTGTCTTTTTCTTCACTGGAAGTCGTGATACAAAAATCGGCTTAGGTATATCACCCATGTAGCCTCTATCTTTTGCCCTCTCGATATAATCTTCTGGATGATCTGCCATAACCATCTCTACTTCCTCTCGAAACCATTTCCACGGCAGTGCTGTTGTTTCTAATATTTCGCCGGTTCTCCTATCAACAAGCTTATTCCCTTTTCGAACAACGCCACCCAACTCTTCTTGCTTATATATATTACTCATTTTCCAGATCATTTTTTCCGTGCAACACGCAATCACAATTGCATCCTGAGCATGGTGTTTATCACTTTTCTCTCTATCCTTTTCGAGCCCCCATTCATGTCTAAGTCTGGCTGTTACACCTCCGTTTAGAGGATATACATGTTTATTTCTAGCCCCATTAAAATATGGTTCAAATACCAAATGTCTGCGAATCAAATCTGCAACTACCTTAGTTGTATATCTCGTATCATTTAAGTTTCTAGATCGCCATTCATCAGAATCAGATGACTTTGTAAGCGCATTTTTTCTCTTTCCAGGACTTAACACATAATTATTAACCATTTTTACGAATTTGTTCCATGCCTCATCGTCATGTCCAATATATTCATGCGGTGTATGGTTTTTCTTGTCCTGATTATCCTTCTTTTTTACGAGCACCTTATTATTAAAGCTGTCGTTGAACGAACGGCTATATGGGATAATATGATCCACCTCATATTTTTCATAATCCAGTATATCCTCAACTGGTATTAATTTTTCCGAATACAGATCCATCTGACTCTGATTCTTCCAAAGACGATACCTCAGTATATCTTTCCGACGTATATCACTTTCAGTCTTTCCAAAATTCTCACTTATGAACTTTATTGCCTCTTTCTTCTCTTTATTATTATTTTTTTGAGCAGTGGCAATTTTCTTTTTTACCTCCCCGGAATGTGGCAAATCCCTTGCCATTTCAATGTGAATTTCTACCGGGCTACCATATAGCTTAACTATTTCATTTAGAATCCGTACAGTTCTACGAACAGCACGTTTGACCGTGGGATTCATTATTTTGTCCACTGCCTCATTCAATAATTCTTTTGAAATATATTTTGTCTTCACGCCGTCTGTACTTAAGCTGTCATATCCCACCCGTAAACATGATTCCATATATGAATAACCAGCTTCCAATTCAGGCATCAGCTTCTTCATTGCCTTAAACGACAAGTTATGAAATTTTGCATAATTCAGCTTTAATATTTTTTCTATCTGCGCTTGATTTAGCGATAGATCTGATAATTCTTCTCGTCTTTTTTCTTCCGATTTGTAATATGTCAACACCTTACCCACAGAATCCATCAACTGTTTTTGCTCTTCCGTCAAATCCTTATAAGATAAATTCAAAATATCTTTTACTTCATGCCAATATTTAAGCGAAATAAAGTCGCTCTTTTTTTCTGTATCCAATATCCTTTGCTTAAAGTCACCATTATTAACCTTAGAATATGTCAAGCCTCCAAATCGTTCTTCCAAATCAAGCTTTAGTTCTTTTCGTATAGCATTATATTTTACCACCTTAGTCTTATATGCAAGCTTTATTACTGCACTCTTTTCATCCTCATTAAGTGGTCTCTCATTCCCATCGGCAGTACAAATTCGCAGATGATTTATTTTTTCAAGCAGTACGAATCGCTCCGATGTATACGAGGCTTTACATGCTCGTTTCTCTCCCTTCTCGAATGTACATTCACCAACCATCTTTTCAATCAGATTACCTCCATATGGACTTCCTTCACCTGGTCCTTCATCATAATTCCTCTGACTCTGCATAATGCTTAAAAATCGTTCTTCTAATTCTTTTGTCGCGAGAGTATTACCTAATTCCCTCTGCTTTTCAAATATTATCCGAACCTCTTCAACAAGCAAATCTCTGCTAATCGAATTACTATAGTTTCCCTCCGAATTTCGTGCCACTAGCAATTCATTTTCTTCACTGCTTCCACACCTTTTTTGTCTAAATTTAGCATCCTTATATATCATTTCCCCGGCTGTACGATATCCATGCTCATGCATATATTTTTTGTTTTCAGAAATTGCTGATAAAACTTTTTTGTCGTCTTCATCCTCCTGCTCATGCACTGCAGTACTCTTATACCCACGATGTTTGGCAAAATATATAAGAAGCTGTGCCAGTTCTCTATTATTCAGTATATATACTGGTTCATCCTGAATTGCAGCCCACCTGAGGAAATACACATCCTCAACTGCTCCTGAGTAATACTCATCCATATCCTTTTTTGAGACTATATTCATTTCCTGCAATAGGCTTTTCACTCGCTGTATTCTATGTGCCTTTCTACGTACAAGCCTTCTTCCAGATCTATACCCTCTTCTATTTGCTGTCGCCGTTATTTTTTCTTTCCCTACAGTAACCTCATCAAACGTGTGTACTCCAGCACGCACAATCCCGCATACATTGTCTTCTCCATCCAGCAAAAGAACTGCCCATCCAACAGACGCAATTCCAATATCCAGCCCCAATACATATCTAATTTTCTTTCGCATACTTTTCTCCTCCCTCTGTCATTATTGCAAAAAATCCCATTCACTCATAACGAATGAATGGGATAGGTTCGGCATACGCACGAATGCGCAGCCTTGTCACATTAACCTTTTTATTCTTGGTATGTTATAATAGTTATTATGACATATATTATTATAATCTAACATAGAGCACCATGTCAATCAAAGAAAATCAAACAAAACAAGAGCAAAACATATTCCCTCGTCTACTATACAAATAGTAAAATCACCTCCCATTTCCCCCTTATTTTTCCACTCACAGCGTCACTCTGCGCTTTATAAACGCATTTGCCAAAACCTATTGACACAGCGATTTGAATGGTCTAAAGTGTGCCTACCGGCCGGATAAAATACTAAGGAGGAACACTCTTGCCAACAACAAGAAAACTTTATGACAGCATCTTCAAGAAGATTCTCACGCTGTCCTCGAAAGCTGTGATCAACATGATTAACGGCCTGTTCAACATGTTTTACGATCCGGAAAACTCAACAGTATCTTATCACTGGACTGAAAATGTTCACGATAATCAGAATTCTATAACCACAACTCTGGCCGACACCATACTCGTAATCAACAATTCCGATGCATATCATATGGAAGCGCAGATGAAAAAGGATGATTCTATTGTATTCCGTGTATTTTCATATGGAGCGGGATATGCAGATCAGACTAAGGAGATACTGCAGGACGAAGAGGGCTGTCAGGTATATCGAATTCATTTTCCTGAACCCTGTGTGATATATCTGAGCAATGTACCAAAATCAGTACCTGAGACATATTCGTTGCAGGTGGGATTCGGGCATACCCAGAACATAACCTATAACGTCCCTGTTACAAAACTCACGTCCTGCTCCGTAAAGGAAATAAACGACAGGAAAATGATCATCCTGATTCCATTCTACATTCTGAAACTCCGCGAAAAGCTGAGGAATAAGAAAGCACGTACACCAGAGAATATAGCCTCATTGAAAAGCCTCATCAAAACAGATATAATGGGTAGCATAGACAAGAACGTGGAACTTGGGAATATAACAGCTGAGGATGGAGCACAACTATACAGATTTACTCAGATGCTTTATACTCGCCTATATTCCCAGTTTGAAGAGACCGAGGAGGTTACGGATATGGTGGAACAGTCGATTATTACATTTGTGGATGTTTTTCAGGAAGAGAAAGCCAGGATGGAAAAACGTATGGCTGAGATGGATAAGGAGATTGCCGACAAAGACAAGAAGCTCGCCGACAAGGACAACGAGCTTGCCGAATTAAGGGCAGAAATAGCCAGACTTAAAGGTTCTGACAAATAAATATTTCATATTACTACTTTCTATACAAAAGCGAAGGACGAAGGCATAAAACACCTCCGTCCTTCGCTTTATTATTATATTACTACGTGATCTTTTTTAGATGTAGTTTCCATCGTGAACCTGGGCCGCGTCGTATACAGACTCCTTTCGGATCTCGTCTGCTATCTCGTCTGAGTCAAGCTCGCCGTCAGCATTCCAGTCGCCATTGTAAACCTCAGCGCCTTCTACCTTGATTCCTGCGATCTGCTGCTCGCTTGCGAAGAGAAGCACAATGATTCCGGCATGATGAAGATGCTTTAATACAGCATTTACATCCTCGCGGATATCTGGAGCGTACAGATATGTGTGACGTCCGTCGATGCTGAGCTTCTTCTCCACCGACTCAACGAAATCTCTTGTGACATTGCCTGCTGCAAATGGAACTATGACAGCCTTCTGTCCCTTGATCGCTGCACGCACATTTCTGTCTATGCGTCCCTCGTAAAGTCCGGTCTCCTCAGTGTGAACCTCCTCGACAACACCGCAGGCACTTGTCATGTCTGTTACACGATCGATGAGTATGAGTTCTCCGAGAGTCTTATGCTTCTTGAACTCGTCTACCACGATCCTGTCGGCAAATGCGATCCTGCAGACTGCGATACCATTCTTCGCAAGGGTGTCTGCTGATTTCTGCTCACCTGTATTTACATCTATGGTGTAATCAATGTGTGTAACTGTACCAGGGATCATTTTTGTTCCGAGCTTCACAAAGAAGTTCTTGCCGTTGTACAGCTCATCGTCATCCATCCAGAGGAGTGTTGCGGTGATCGAAGATGCAACCTTTGCACCTGAAGCAACTGTGAGCACGCATCCTCTTGACACATCAACCTCACGGTCAAGCTGTATTGTTACAGGCTGTCCCTTCTGTGCTGAGTCCACTGTGTCAAATCCCACATGGATGCTCTTGACCTTTGCGGTCTCGTTGCTTGGGAGTGTGTTGATCTCGTCTCCGACGTGGATCTCACCATCCTCGATCTGACCCTGGAAACCTCTGAATGTGTGGTCAGGACGGCACACTCTCTGAACAGGCATATAGAATCCTGCCTCTGTGTTATCCTCTGCGATATCTATATCCTCAAGGTATGTAAGGAGTGCTGGACCCTCATACCAAGGTATGTTCTCCGACTTCTTTGTCACATTGTCACCCTCTGTCGCTGACACAGGGATGATAGTGATATTTGGCAGACTGAGCTCTGATGACAGCTCATTTATCTGCTCAACTATCTCGTTGAAACGCTTCTCATCGTATCCGACAAGATCCATCTTATTTACTGCAAATACAAAGTATCTGATTCCCATCAGCGCGCAGATCCTTGCGTGTCTTCTGGTCTGCACCAGCACGCCCTGCTTTGCATCGATGAGGATGACTGCCAGGTCGGCAAATGATGCTCCAACCGCCATATTTCTTGTGTACTCCTCATGCCCCGGTGTATCCGCCACGATGAAGCTTCTCTTGTCTGTTGTAAAATATCTGTATGCAACATCGATGGTAATACCCTGCTCACGCTCTGCCATCAGTCCGTCCAGAAGAAGTGAATAGTCGATGGCACCGCCACGGCTTCCTACCTTGGAATCAAGCTCCAGAGCCTTCTCCTGATCTGCATATAAAAGCTTTGAATCGTATAATATATGTCCTATAAGTGTTGACTTTCCGTCATCTACACTTCCGCATGTTATAAATTTAAGTAATCCGCTCATCTTAGAAGTATCCCTCCCTCTTTCTACGCTCCATGCTGCCTGCTGCCTCGTTGTCTATAACTCTGGTGGTTCTCTCTGAGGATACCGCACTGAGCGTCTCCTCGATGATCTCAGGGAGTGTGTCCGCTGTGGACTCCACGCCGCCTGTCAGTGGATAGCATCCGAGAGTTCTGAAACGAACACTCTTCATCTCTATCTTCTCACCAGGTCTGAGTTTCATTCTGTCATCATCGACCATGATGATATTTCCGTCACGGTATACAACAGGTCTCTCCTTTGCAAAGTACAGTGATGGGATCTCTATGTTCTCACGCTCTATGTACTCCCATATATCAGCCTCTGTCCAGTTGGAAAGTGGGAATACTCTGACCTCCTCGCCCTTCTGGATCTTGGTGTTGAACAGCTTCCACATCTCCGGTCTCTGGTTCTTTGGATCCCAGGCATGCTGCGCATTTCTGAATGAGAGGATTCTCTCCTTCGCACGGGACTTCTCCTCGTCTCTACGTCCGCCACCAAATGCTGCTGTGAAACCGTATTTGTCAAGAGCCTGCTTGAGTGCCTGTGTCTTCATGATATCTGTGTATGCTGAACCGTGGTCAAATGGGTTGATGCCCTTCTTGACACCCTCCTCGTTGATGTACTCGATCATGTCAAGTCCGTATTTCTTCGCTGTCTTGTCTCTGAACTCGATCATTTCCTTGAACTTCCATGTTGTATTTACATGCAAGAATGGAAATGGCGGCTTCTCAGGATAGAATGCCTTGAGTGCCAGATGAAGCATTACTGAGCTGTCCTTTCCTATGGAATAAAGCATAACCGGCTTCTCACACTCCGCAGCAACTTCGCGGATGATGTATATCGCCTCTGCCTCCAGTTCGTCAAGATGTGATAATGTACCCATATCTATACCAACCTTTCTTCTTTTATCTTTTAATATTTATTTGCTTCTTTCTTATCTATCACGATCTGGTCTGTGGTGCCATCCATCTTGCGGATATTCCACAGAAGCAGATCTCCCTTGTTCTCCACCGACATCCGGCTTCCCATTCCGCCGATGTCAGCTCCGAGATATAATGAGATGGCGTCAAATGCACACTCCTTGATACAGGATGAGCATCCCCAGCAATCCTTTGGGTATTTCATGAATATCTGTCCATCCTCATCTCTCTTTATGAGGGAACCCGGGCAGACATTTGCACATTTGCCGCAGTTTTTGCAAAGCTCTTTATTTATCACTATGCTCATATACATCCCCCTTTCCTTGGAACATCAGCCCATTTGAAGTCGCCTTCGGCGAGGGGCTGACGCTGCATGCCAGATTTCCTTCGGGAATCTGGCACATATTGCCTAGCTCACGATGTATCATCTTAAGCTCGCCGTCCACCATCTTTGAGTTGACAAATATCTCCCAGTCTTTGCTCTTCTCCGGGTAGTCCAGATTCTCAGCAAAGCTGTGCCATCTCGTCTCCTTCCTGTCCTTCAGGTGTGCGATTACGGAGAGTGCAACTGTGAGTCTCTCCTTCACCTCATACACAAACATGAGCTCGTGCATGTCGTGGGCACTTATGTGCCATACAAGTTTCTGGAGTTGCTCTATCTTCTCCTTTGCCAGCTCAAGCTGCTTCTCGTTGAACTGGTAGTGGGTGGATATTCCTCCGGCGTAGTTGTCCATGACCTTCTGCATGGCCTCCTCTATCGCCTCGTATGTGAACATCTTCTCGTCGGTATCGAGGAAATGATCGTACTCTTCTATCTTTCTGTCAAATGCAGCCTCCTCGTCAAGCTCAGGATCAAGGTATCCCTCGTCAAGCTGCTTTACCATGGCAATGGCTGCTATCTCTCCCTCAACCATCGCTCCTGTCACATACTTCTGTGGACATCCGCCCGCCACATCTCCGGCTGCGAACAGTCCGCGTATTGTGGACTCTCTGTCGTTGTCCACCCAGTAACCGCTCGCCGTGTGGCCGCCGACTATATAAGGCTCTGTGCCCTCTATCTCCACATTCTGCTCACTCGGATTCTTACCGGACTCAAGCCATTTGAGAGTCTGGCTCGGAGCCATGTTGAGGTATGCCCTCTTCAATGAGTCATCCTGCTCAGGGGTGATGCCCTCTGTTCTCAGGTAACATGGACCTCTTCCTTCTATATTCTCCCTCACCGTTCCATACACTCTCTGGGATGTGGTGAGTCCGTATTTGTTCTCGTATATCTCGCCGAGTGAATTGACCTGCTTGGCACCGACACCCTGGGCTATGGTTCCCGTAGGTGCTATTGTGTCCTTACATCTGAGTGCTATAAATCTCATCTCAAATGTGGTCATCTCCGCCCCGGCATTTATTCCCATTGCGTATCCCGCTCCGGTGTTGAACGGCGGATACCACATCTTATGTCTCGAAAATCCCGGATTGTTCGGTCTGTAAAGTCCCGCCGCACCGCCTGTAGCACAGAGCACTTTCTTTGCTCTGATCTCGTAGGCTGTATTATCCTCTATGGAGAATCCAAATGCCCCGAGGATCTGATTGTCCTCCACAATATAGTCCGTGATGTTGACTCTGTTCAGTATCTGACAGTTGTCAAGCTCCTCCACCGCCTTTGCCAGCAGCGGCTTCATGTTCTCGCCATTTATCTTGATATTTCTGTTGCCTCTTGCAACATACTCACCGTTCTCGTCCTTGAGGATGACCAGTCCCAGCTTCTCCATCTTGTCTGTGACACGGTTCAGCCCCTGTGACATCGAAAGCAGAAGATCTTCTCTCACGATCCCGTCAGCATCAGTCCTACAGTAGTCCACATAGTCCTCAGGCTTTCTGCCCTTCACTATGTATGCGTTGATGGCGTTCACACCCGCCGCCAGACATCCACTTCTCTTTATGTTCGCCTTCTCGGCGATGATGATGGAATAATCAGAATGTTCTCTGACGGTCAGCGCTGCATAGCAGCCAGCCGTACCACCACCGATTATCAAAATGTCCGTATGAAGTATTTTCCTGTTTGCAATACCCATATTTTCTCTCCAATCACTTTTATAATTAGATGTAGAATACATCGTTGTCCTGCATTGCCTTGTTCTCCAGCAGATATGTCTGATTCTCATCAAATACATACAGCCTGTAGATAAGAACGTGAACCTGCTCCCCCGGCTTTACGACATCCTTCTCCATGGATCTCTCGGCTACGATCTCCACACCGTTGACATCCACCGTGACGTCCAGATGGCTTCCGCGGAACAGCACGTCCTTGACTATTCCCGATTCCGCCGCACTCTGGTACTGATCCAGCCTGCCGCTCTTGGATATCTTTACGAACTCCGGTCTGATGACCGCCCTGTCCGCTCCCGGCACCCTGTCAAAACCCTTGAGCTTCTCGTAGTCCTCCACAACAGTTGACCTTCCGATGAACTGTGCCACAAACGGTGTGGACGGCGTCTTGTATATCTCCATCGGCGATCCCATCTGCTCTATCTGTCCGTGGTTGGTGATGATGATCTCATCCGCAACCTCCACAGCCTCATCCTGATCGTGAGTGACAAATATGCTCGTTATGCCAAGCTTTTCAACCATCTCCTTGAGCCAGGTTCTAAGCTCCGTCCTGACCTTTGCATCTATCGCGGCAAATGGCTCGTCCAGCAGCAACACCTGTGGATTCGGTGCCAGCGCCCTGGCAAATGCCACTCTCTGCCGTTGTCCGCCTGAGAGCTGATTCGGATATCTCTTCTCCATACCCGACAGCCCTGTAAGCTCCAGAAGCTCCATAACTTTCTTCTTGATCTCCTTCTTTGGAACCTTCATGAGTTCCAATCCGAATGCCACATTGTCAAATACCGTCATGTAACGGAACAGTGCATAATTCTGAAATACAAATCCTATTCCTCTCTTCGCAGCCGGTATATCATTTACACGCCTGCCGTCTATGTATATGTCACCGGAATTTGGATTTTCAAGTCCGGCTATCATTCGGAGAAGTGTCGTCTTTCCGCTTCCCGACGGTCCCAGAAGTGCCACCAGCTTGCCTTTCTCCACACCGAAACTGACATTGTTGGACGCCAGGAAGTCTCCATATTTTTTGTATATATTTTTCATCTCGACGTACATGTCGTCAGCCTCCTTTTTGTTCTCTTATTCTTCCGCACCTGATCTATCTTTCGAAACTCCTGCAAGCCATCCCATATGCAGACTATCTCACTTCGCCCTTTTTCGGGTATCGCCCCCTCGCCTCCGCTCAGCGGCAGGTCGTCACGCGCATGAGAGTTATGAACTTCGTTCATAAGCGCGTTTCCTCTTCGCTCTGTACTCAAGCAGATTTCTCAGGAACAATATTATGACCGCTATGATCACCAGTATGGACGATACAGCAAATGCTGCTGTGATGGATTCCTCCGTTCCCGACATGTACAGCGCATCAATCTCAAGTGGAAGTGTAAATGTCCCGCCCCTTGTCTTGGACAGTGCATTTACCGCACCGAACTCGCCGAGTGCTCTGGCGGTACAGAGGATGATTCCGTATATGAGTCCCCATTTCATCTGGGGAAGTGTTATCCTTCTGAATATCGTGAAGCCTTTCGCTCCCATGAGCGCCGCAGCCTCCTCCTCGTCCTTACCCTGCGCGTTCAGCACCGGGATAAGCTCCCTTGACACAAATGGGAATGTCACGAATATGGTAGCAAGCACAACGCCCGGAACTGCAAATGTTATCCTGATGTTTGTCCCCAGCATATCATTGATCCACCTGATCGCCGGATACGTCCATCCGAGTCTTCCAAATGTCATGAGGTAGGCAAGACCTACGATGACAGGTGATATGGAAAACGGAATGTCTATCAGTGTCGCCAGCACCTGCTTGCCTTTGAAGGAGAACTTCGTCAGCAGCCATGCCGCACATATTCCGAAAAATGTGTTTACCACCACAGCTATGACTGTGGCAATAAGTGTGACACCAAGTGCACTTATCACGTACTCTGTCGTGATGGACTGCAGGTAGAACTTAAAGCCCCCCTTCAGCGCACTTGTTATCACCGATATAAGTGGAACAACAAGCATGAGCACTATGAAAAGCACCGTCACGGTTATCAGTATTATCTTTGTCCTGCGCTTGCCGCGCTGCAGCTTTTCCTGTTCGCTCATCGTGCTTCCTCCTTTCGTTTGTGCATTTGCGCATCAATGATTGTCGTAACTTATTATAGGTTTATAGTAGGTTTGTCCTTCTCGACTGCCTCAGCTGTACTATGTTGATCGCGAACAACAGTACAAATGATATTATCAGCATCACCAGTGCTATGGCTGTTGCGCTGGCATAGTCTATGTAGCTGAGCTTCTGCATGATCACGTATGATATGACCTGCGTCTGCTCCTTTGCGCTGTTGCCCGATATGTAGATGACACTGCCGTACTCTCCGATCCCTCTGGCAAATGCTAATCCGAATCCGGTCAGCAGTGCCGGTCTGAGCTCTGGAAGTATGACCTTGAAGAATGTTCTTCTCGGTGTGGCTCCCAGCATGTAAGCCGCCTCCTCGTACTGATTGTCCATCTTCTCAAGTATCGGCTGCACCGCCCTTATGACAAATGGTATTCCAACGAATACGAGGGCGATGGTAAGTCCTATCTTCGTGTATGCAACGTCTATTCCAAGAGCCTTGAGCGGTTTTTCAAGAAATCCATCCTCACTGTAAAGTCTCGACAGTGTGATACCGGCAACCGCCGTTGGCAGACAGAACGGAAGCTCTATGAATCCGTCCAGTATCTTCTTGCCGGGAAAATCGTATTTGACCAGTGTCCACGCTATTATCAGACCAAACACCGTGTTAACTATCGCCGCTATGAACGAACAGCCGATGCTGGTCTTAAATGCATTCAGCACATTCTTCTTCAGAAGCAGATGCCAAAATTCACCCGGTGAGAGCTTCAGCGATGACACCAGCACCGATGCCAGCGGGATCAGAACTATCAGCGACAGCATTGCAATGACGATTCCAAGTGTCAGGTGATATCCCGGAATAACTCTGGTTTTCTTTGCATTATTCAGTTTATCCTTCTTGTCATTTCCCTCTGCTGCCATCTTGTCTTCCAATCCATTTTAATAATCGTAAATCTCATCAAACTTTGCACCGTCATCAAAGAATTCCTCATAGGCTTTGTTCCAGCCTCCGAAATCATCTATGGTCCACTGCTTGATGTTCAGATCAAACACGTCCGCATACTCTGAGAGTATCTTCTCATTTGTCGGGCGGTATCCGCTCTCAGCCTCAAGCCTCTGAGCGTCATCGCTGTACAGGTACTTCAGATACTCTGTGCTGACCTCCTCTGTTCCATTGTGCTTTGCGTTGTCATCGACAACCGCCACACTCGGCTGAGCCAGTATACTCACCGACGGATTAACTATCTCGTAATCCTCCGGATATTCCTTCAGGGTTGCTATCGCCTCATTCTCCCAGGCTATAAGCACATCACCCTTGCCATTCTCCACAAATGTGGTCGTCGAACCTCTGGCTCCCGAATCCATGACCGACACATTCTGATAAAGCTTCTTCATAAACTGCCATATATCATTTTCATCACTGTACGTCTCCCTCGCATACGCAAGTGCCGCAAGGAAATTCCAACAGGCACCACCGCTGCTCTTCGGATCAGGTGTTATGACTTCCACATCGTCCTTCACCAGATCGTTCCAGTCCTGTATGTTCTTGTCATTTCCCTTTCTAACCAGAAAGACGATTGTGGATGTATACGGCGCCGAATCCTTGTCAAATTCATCTATCCAGCCTGAATCTATCAGACCATTTGCTGATATGAGGTCAATGTCATGCTCAAGTGCCAATGTGACAACATCTGCATTACAGCCCTCCACCACCGACCTCGCCTGTGAACCGGAGCCTCCATGAGACTGGATGACCTTGATGTCCTGTCCGTACTGCTCTTTGTAATACTGTTCGAACATGTCATTGTATCGCTCATACAGCTCCCTCGTCGGGTCATACGAAACATTTGTAATTGTGATAACATCGTCCTTCTTCCCGCCACAGCCGGCCGCGCCTATCGCCAGCACCGTCGCCATGGACAGAAGCAATACTCTTTTTCCAAGTCTCATATTTTTCTCCTAATTACAGGTTAAACAGTGATGTTGAGAGGTATCTCTCTCCTGTATCCGGGAAAAGAACCACAATAGTCTTGCCCTCGTACTCTGGTCTCTTTGCAAGCTCAGTTGCCGCATAGAGTGCCGCACCTGCGGATATTCCAACCAATACACCATCTGTCTTTGCTATTTTTCTCGCTGTGTCAAATGCGTCATCGTTCTGGATCCTGATGATCTCGTCCACGATGCTCAGATCCATGACGCCAGGTATAAATCCGGCTCCGATTCCCTGGATCTTGTGTGGGCCAGGTGCTCCGCCTGAGAGAACCGGTGAATCAGCAGGCTCAACTGCAATCAGCTTGACATTTGGATTGTGCTCCTTGAGTCCGCTTCCTGTTCCTGTAGCTGTTCCGCCTGTTCCTACTGCTGATACAAATGCATCAACCTTTCCGTCTGTATCTCTCCAGATCTCCTCCGCCGTTGTCTTCTTGTGGATAGCAGGATTTGCCTTGTTCTCAAACTGCTGTGGGATGAATGCATTTCCATACTGCTCCTTGAGCTCATTTGCCTTGGCGATGGCTCCCTTCATTCCTTCTCTTCCAGGTGTTAACACGATCTCAGCACCGAGAGCTGAAACAATCTTTCTACGCTCAACACTCATGGTGTCCGGCATTGTAAGTATCAGGTGAAGGCCCTTTGCCGCTGATACAAATGCAAGTCCGATTCCTGTATTTCCTGATGTAGGCTCAATGATGACTGTCTCCTGGTTGATGAGACCATCCTTGATTCCCTGCTCGATCATGGCTGCTGCCACACGATCCTTTACTGAGCCAAGTGGGTTGAAATACTCAAGCTTTGCAACGATGTGTGCCTTGAGTCCAAGCTCCTTCTCATAATTTGTGAGCTCCAGAAGTGGAGTGTTTCCTATAAGTTCTGTCAACTGTGATGCTATCTTTGCCATGATTTTGTTTCCTTTCTTTTTTTACTTTTTTGAAGTCTCTATGTTCTTTCTTGATTCTTTACTATCTTTATATACTGTACATTATTTTCTATATAATTCTTAACAGGCCATCTGATAAATCTTTTCCTCTATTGCTCCTGCCAGTGCTGCATGGCCCTCAGGATTCATGTGTTCCTGATCTGCCTCGCTGCTGTCCGCCACGGATGATGCCGCCAGGAATTCCACACCAAACTCATCGGCTATCTTCCTGTACACATCTGTGAGTTTTCTTGACACCTCAACGGATTCCGGTGAGAACTCAGGATCAAATTCATCCTTCCACACCTGCTCGCCCAAATGTATCGGCGATACGAGAAGTATCCTGCTGTCCGCTGAATACTGTTTTGCCTGAATGAGCAGTCTCCGTATTCCCTTGCCTATCACATCCGGCGATGCCGAGAACACTGTCTTACAGTCATTTGTTCCAAGCATGATCACTATATTCTCCGGTTTGTGTGTCTCCAGCAGAGTAGGGAACAGCGACACGCCCTTTCTTCCCTGTCTCAGTGGATCCTCGAACACTGTTGTTCTTCCACAGAGACCTTCCTCTATGATCCTTATATCTTTATTTGCCAGCTTCTGCTGCAATATACTGGTCCATCTGATCCCCCAGGGAAATCTCTCACCATTCTCAGGATTGTATCCCCATGTATTGGAATCTCCAAAGCACAACACCTGTTGCATGTGTCCACCTCCTGTCTATTGAACCTCGCTCTGTTCAATGGATTTCATCATCAATCCACATATATCCTATCTGATATGTAGTAATTATCTGTCAACATGTTGGAGTATACAACTTATTTCCTACTATGTCAATAGGGATTATGTGCTTTTATTGTTTAAAAAAAGAGTGAAGATGTAAAAAATATCATCTCCACTCCTTTATAAAGCACATATCCAGCCATTAATCCTCTGCATTAGGATCACAATCTCTTACATACACATCAACCGAACTACCGCTTACTTTTATGTAATATGACTTTCCAGCTTCACAGTTATAGCTCATGTAAAAATCTTTTTTATTTGTTGTCTTGCTATGCTCTGCATCGTCCACTTCCATGAGCAGATTTTTGTTCTCATCATATAAGTATCCCTTTGGATCACCGTATGAAACAGAATAAAAATAATATGTTCCTGTTTTCTTTGGCACATACCTGTAATACATTCCAACTTCTGCATATACATCGTTAAAATTGCCAAAGTCAATAGCAAATTCATTCACATCCGCAGTTAACGTGGTCGTCTTACTGGTCACTTTTGCTGATATCACACCACGCTTACCTGAACCTTCCGCTGTCAGCTCATATGTTCCAGGAACAAGATACACATATCCGTTCCAGCCACATATTCTACCATATTCATCTGTCCATCTGCCCAGATCGTCAACCGTGCACTTTTCATTGTTAGATTTGACCGCAATCTTTGTTACATCCGCCGCAAGATCCACTTTATTCTCCCCAACGCCAAATGTACGATTGCCGATATAAGTCACATCGTCCCCAATTTTAATTTTCACATCATATGTTCCAGGAATAATTGACATATAATATTGTCCATTACGATCTACTGTAGCAAATTCACTGTTAAGTTCGTATTGGACTGAATTATCTTTGTTTATGATAATAACACTTGCCCCATCCAGTATATTGCCATTTTTATCTCTGACATACCCCATAAGAGTTGATCCAAGTATAGTTTTTATCACACAACCAACTATGGTACTTATTTTTTCGTTGTTGGCATCTGTTATTTTTACTTTGAGATTATATGTACCTTCTTCTTCTAATTTACCGGTTATTTTTCCTTTTGAATCAATGCTGAGATTATAACTTTCTCCGACAAAACTGTATGTATAACTTCCGGAACCGCCAGCCACAGCTGCAATACTATTGTTGATCCTACAGATATGGCTGTTACGTCCCATAATTTTAAATACTGGTTCATAATTTCCTGCAATCGTTGTCTGGCTGTATATATTCCATGAAATTTCATAAGTGTCCACATTTCCCAGTTCATCGACTGCTTTAACAGTTGTCACAGTCGTTCCCGCCTTAGTCGGTTTTCCACTGAAATAAACCTTATTGGCATCTCCTGGATCCACCTTGTATTTCACGCCGGCAGGGAGGCCCACTACATTGATCACACATATGCCCTTATAACCTTCAATGCTATTTACATCCAGAGTCTTATTCATACCAACATTCTGCTCACACTTATAGGATACATAAATCGTTCTATTATTCACGTCTCCAGAATAATATGTCTCAATTTTAGAATTACCTGTACCCGTAAGTCCCTTTATATATATGCAGATTCTTGCCTTTCTTGACAATGTATAGCCTCTTCTCAGTGCAATCGTATAGTTCTTATTGTCTTTTGTTGTAACACTGTCAAATGGAATATTGTAATTATAATTACCATTCATCACTGTACTCGCCTTGATTGAAAAACTTGAGGACGTCAGTTTCTGTTCAGATGACAGCGTAAGTTTAACTGTACGAGGGTTACTCATCATTGCCGATACAATTGTGACTGGTTTTTCGACCGTTATTTTGTACGAAGCCTTCTTGCCGGTGCCATCTGTAGCCTTCGCTGTTATCACCGCTGTTCCTGTAGCAGCTGCATATACATTTCCTGCAGAATTTACCACTGCTACCTTATCATTTGAAGAACTCCATGCACATTTTTTATTTGTTGCATCTGCCGGCTTTATCACCGGGCTTAGCTGCATCGTTCTGCCAACATACATCTTTCCATTTGTTTTGCTGAAACTTATCGATGATACTGAGGCCCTTACAGTCACCCTGCAGATCGCTTTCTTTCCTGAACCATCAGCAGCAATCGCTGTGATCGTCGCTCTACCGCCTCTTACTGCTGTGACCCTGCCTGATACGCTTACCTTTGCGATCTTGGAATTGCTGCTTTTCCAGATAACCTTCTTATTGCTGGTTGTGTTAGGACCTACTGTCGCCTTTATCACTGCCGACCTGCCCTTCTTGATCGTCAGCGCAGATTTGTTCACCTTGACTCTTGTGGCCGGCTGTCCGACTGTGACCTTCACCACCTTCTTGATCTTCGCATTTGACTTGAGAGAGATCGTGATATTTGCACTACCCTTTTTCACTGCTTTTATCTTACCTGTAGAAGATACTGTCACGATCTTTTTATTGCTTGTTGAGAATTTCAGATTGCCTGAAGTCGTATTTGTCTTCAGTGTAAATGTTTTCCTCGCCTTGAGTGTAAGAGTATTACTTGGAAGATTCTTCACCGTGATACTCTTGACGGTTGATGTGGCCGCCGCATTTACCGGAATGCTGACACCTGTAAATGTCAATGCAAATGCAAGGATCACCGCAACGACCGCCATAAACCTGTTACTTCTTTTCATAAAGTTCCTCCTTTTTCCTTAAAACATAACCTTTCCTTTTTAATACACCATATCACAATTATGAATTATGCGCATTTTTTTGTCAATCTCGCAAAATTCCCTATTATTTTGTATAAAAAGGCGAAAAGCCGGATATACAATCCACTTATTGTATCCCCGGCTTTTCGCTAGTTCTTAATATTCTAATTAAATATACTTAATAACACTTTTTACAAGGAGTATATCCCATGCTCTCTGCATAACTCTTTGATACCTTTGTCGGTCCGTTCATGCCACTACATGTCGATCTGCTGTGGTACTTCTTTCCTGTTCTCGGTATCCATACATCATTTCCAGAACCTGTTCCAATCGATCCCTGTGAACCATTTCCACTTCCGGAATTTCCAGAACTGTCGGAACTTGTGTTGTTCTTTGGTGGTGTATATTTCTGTTTTACAACCTTTATATTTGACCATTTGCCATAATAGGTTTTTACTTTTCCTTTTACCCTGACCTGTCTGAACGCTCTGACTTTTATGGTGTACGATGTCCTGTAAGTGTCAAGCAGAAGTGTTCTTGATGTTTTTCCCCTTACCGAAACCTTTCTGTATACAGAACTGTTCGTCTTTCTAAATGCCACCTGGTAACCTGTGGCGTTTTTCACACTCTTCCATGACACAAATATCTCATCATGCCAGTAATTTGCCTTTGCGCTCTTTATTGTCACCTTTGCAGGAGTTGTGGCCGCCTGAACCTCCGTCGAGCCAGATGCAAAAGCCCCGGCAAACAACATGGAAAATGCAACCATTAACACGACTACTTTTCTCATTAGTTTGTTCATAATATGATCCTCCTCACTATAATATGTGCATATCCCGTCTACGCAACTACAGCTATCATATTACTTATTATATCACTTTCCAATATATATACAAACTGTATATTGACATTATCACCACAAAAGTTAATTACCCGATTTCGGATTAGTAGTCGATATATATACATCACATGCGGATCTGATTACGGATATATAATATGTCTTGCCCGCAACACATTTATAACTCATGCAAAAATCATTTTTATTAGTTGACAGGTCGTGCTTTACATCATCCACTGCTGCCAGAATTTTTCTGTTCTCATCATACAGATATCCATACGGATCTCCTGTCGAAATTGAATAGAAGTAATATGTGCCCGTGGTTTTTGGAACAAATTTGTATAACTCTTCTTTTTCTGCATAAAATGAGGTTTTATCGCCAATCTCGATCACATCCTCAGACATTTTTGCTGTGACTGAAACTGCCTTTCTGTCTACCTTTGCAGTTATCACTCCCCGCTTACCCATTCCTTTGGCCTTAAGTGTATATGATGTTCCTGGGACAAGATAAACATACCCATTTGTACCGCATTGTCTGTCATATTCATCATACCATACTCCGATATCATCAACAGAATACTTGGCATTGTCAGGATTTACAGTAAGTTTTAATACATCTGATACAAAGTTTCTGCCAGTCTCAGACTTGTCAAATTTCTGATTATACAGATATGTGCTGTCATCTCTTATGGATATTACCACTTCATATGTACCAGGGAACAGATCCATCGAATATGAGCCATCATTTCTTGATGTAGCACCATTCCACGCAAGCTTATAAGGAGTTGCTTTATCCTGATTGTAGAACTTGATCGATACCCCGTTCAGGTTATTTCCATTTATATCCTTGACATACCCCTCAACCTTGATTGCCTTTTTAGCATTTATCTCACAGTTAACTGTGGTGCTGATCTTCGTATCGTTGTCATCCGTTATCTTTACCTTCAGGTTATATGTTCCCTCCTGATAAATTTTTCCTGTGACCCTTCCTGTTATATCAACACTCAAGCCATAGTCATCCCCGTCTATGCTATAAGTGTATTTCCCTGAACCGCCTGCGACAGATGCAGGCTTCACACTTACTGAATAATATTTATCATCCGTGCCTATCATGCCGTATTGAGGTATATAATACGCCGCGATCACCGACGAACTGCTGACATTCCATGTGATTATGTATGTAACTATATCCCCCAGCTCATCAACAGACTTAATTGTTGTTTTCGTTGTTCCTGTCTTTCTCACTGTTCCACTGAAACTGATCGCGTTACTTCCATCCGTTTTTATTGCATATTTCACACCATCAGGGAGCTTGTCTACAGTAATTTTACATATTCCTCTTGCGCGATCCACTGTAAATTCTCTGCTGAATGACTCATTCTGTTCAAGTTCATAAGTCATATAAACCCTTCTATTTGAATGATCCTTGGAATAATATGTCTCAATACTTGACTTACCTGTGCCATACAGTCCATCTACATAGACACAGACTCTCACATAATCGCTTAATGAGCATCCTCTTCTCAGCGCTATGGTGTAGGTTTTATTGTCCTTTGTCGTCACGCCGTCCAATGGAATGGTATAGTTATATGTTCCATTCAGTACCGTGCTCGCCTTTACAACAAAACTGGAAGCCGGAAGTTTCTGACTTCCCGATAATGTAACCTGCACAGTTTGTGGGTCACTGACAGTTGCAGATGCTATGGTGTTCGCTTTCGTAACTGTGACTTTGTATGTCGCCTTCTTACCTGTGCCATCTGTAGCCTTTGCTGTTATCACTGCTGTTCCTGCAGCAACCGCATATACTTTTCCTTCAGAATTTACCATGGCTACCTTATCATTTGAAGAACTCCATGCACATTTCTTATTGGTTGCATCTGTCGGCTTTATAACTGGGCTGAGCTGCATCGTTTTGCCTACATACAGCCTTCCACTTATTTTGCTGAATTTTAATGATGTTATCGGTGCCTTTACTGTTACCTTGCAGACTGCTTTCTTTCCTGAACCGTCAGCAGCCACTGCTGTGATAGTCACTTTTCCGCCTTTTACCGCTGTGACCCTGCCTGTAGCACTTACCTTTGCGATCTTGGAATTGCTACTCTTCCAGATAACCTTCTTATTGCTGGTTGTGTTAGGACCTACTGTCGCCTTTATCACTGCCGACCTGCCCTTCTTGATCGTCAGCGCAGATTTGTTCACCTTGACTCTTGTGGCCGGCTGTCCGACTGTGACCTTCACCACCTTCTTGATCTTCGCATTTGACTTGAGAGAGATCGTGATATTTGCACTACCCTTTTTCACTGCTTTTATCTTACCTGTAGAAGATACTGTCACGATCTTTTTATTGCTTGTTGAGAATTTCAGATTGCCTGAAGTCGTATTTGTCTTCAGTGTAAATGTTTTCCTCGCCTTGAGTGTAAGAGTATTACTTGGAAGATTCTTCACCGTGATACTCTTGACGGTTGATGTGGCCGCCGCATTTGCCGGAATGCTGACACCTGTAAATGTCAATGCAAATGCAAGGATCACCGCAATGACCGCCATAAACCTGTTCCCTTTTTTCATAAATTTCCTCCTTTTTTATGTAACATTACCTTTTAATACACCATATCATATATTATAAATTATATATTATGCTTGTCAATCTCGCACATGCTATTGAGCATTATTCATACCCACATAAAAAGACGTACGGGTATCCTCTTAATTTCCAGGATACTCTGTGGTTATATATACCATACTGCTGTTTCGTGTAACATTAATATAGTAGACTTTTCCTGCTTCACAGTTATATGACATATAGAAATCGTGGTCATTTCCTGTGCTGATATGCTCCTGCTTGTCATCATCATTAATTGTAAGCACTTCTCCATCTGCATCATAAAGATGTCCATATGGATTATTACCCGATCCAGAGCTTGAATAGATATAGTATGCTGCCGTCATCTTTGGAACAAATCTATAGTATGTTCCCACTGATGCATTTATAGAGGTTCTATCACCAATCTCCTCATAGTCTGTCTTAATATCTGCTACAACATATGAAGTCTTGCGGTTTATCGTTGCGGTTATAGTTCCGGCTAAAGCAACCCCGCGACCTGTAAGTCTGTAAGTACCAGGCGCCAGATAAACGTATGCACCAGCTCCAACGCTGTTGCCATCCTCGTCATACCATGTGCCGATATTCTCTATATTATATCCGTTATCTTTTGATCTAACGGATATCTTTTTTACATCCGACGAATAATTTCTTCCCGAAATGTTTCCGGTAAACCGCTGTGAATATATGTATGTTGTGTCCGAACCCGAATATATCGCTATATCATATGTCCCAGGAACAATATCTACAGAATACGATCCATCTCTTTTTACATCAGAATAACAGTAATATGTATACTCTGTGGATTTGTCCCTATTCGTAAATATAATATATGCATTTGACAATACTTCTCCTGCCACATCCCTGATATATCCCGATACTGTAATTCCCTGTGCAACATTTATCACACAGTCTACAGTTGTGCTGACTCCGGCATTATCGGAATCCGTTATCCTGACTTTTATATTATAAGTACCAGCCTTATTGATGTAACCCTCCAATTTACCATTACTATAAATATCAAGACCATAAGTATTGCCAACTATATCATAGATATAATTTCCTGAGCCACCAGCTACAGAATTTATATCAGCAGCTACATGCACAGCCGCTCCACTTTCACCACGAGTGCGATAATACCTTGGGCTGTAATAAGCTGATATCACGGAGCTGTTGTATACACACCATGCTACGATAGTTGTCATTGTATTACCATACTCATCAACTGCTGTAATTGTCGTGACTGATGTGCCAGACTTGGTTATTTTCCCTGTGAAAGTAATACAGTTGGAACGCATTCCACCTATTGTATACCTCATTCCAGCCGGAACGTCCTTTACAGAAACCTTGAGGTAGCCACTGCCAGATAAATTAACGTCTGTATTCACATTCGCATTCTGCTCAATTGCTCTGGCTTCATAATATGTCTTATTATACTTTCCGTCAGAATAATATGTCTCCACCTTACCGGTTCCTGTTCCTATAAGTCCACTTACGTACACACATATTCTGTCCGAAGATGAAAGCCTGTTCTCCTTGTTTAACCTGATCGTGTATTTTTTATTGTCTCCTGTAGACACACTTTCAATCGGAATGCTCTTGTTGTATATGCCGCCATTTAATGTGGTCTTTACTTTAACAGCAAAATTTGATGCTGTCAGCTTCTGTGCAGATGACAATGTAACATTTATTGTCTGCCTGTTATCCACCTGCGCCGAAGCAATCTTCACAGCATTTAGAACTGTCAGCTTATATTTTACTGTCTTTTTTGTTCCGTCTGTAGTTGTTGCTGTAATCACTGTGGTTCCAGCGCCAACAGCCACAACGAGTCCGGATGAACTTACCATAGCGACCTTATCATTCGAAGACTTCCAGGTACACTTCTTGTTTGTTGCATCTGCCGGTGCAATGACTGGGTTTAACTGTTCTGTTTTTCCCACATACATCTTACCGCTGCCCTTTTTGAACTTTATAGAAGTTACATACGCCTTGACTGATACCTTACAACTTGCCTTCTTGCCGGAACCATCTGCAGCTACTGCTGTGATGACTGCTGAACCGCCTCCGGCTGCTGTTATCCGTCCTCTGGAATTAACCTTAGCAACCTTTATATTGCTGCTCTTCCATACGACCTTCTTATTGCTTGCCTTGCTTGTTCCAACAGAAGCCTTTACCACAGCACTTTTTCCTTTTACCAGCGTCAGCTTGCTTTTAGTAAGCTTTACACTCGTGACAGGCTGTCCTGCAGTTACCGTAATAACCTTCTTTACCTTAGGATCAGCCTTCAGCGACATTGTAATCTTAGCTGTCCCATTTTTTACATTTCCTGCTTTGATCACTCCCGCAGTTGTCACGGTTGCTATCCTTCTGTTGCTGGTTACGAATTTCAGCTCTTTCGCCGCCACATTTGTCTTAAGAGCAAATGACTTTCCCGCCTTGAGCGTAAGTGTGCCGGCTGGCAGATTGCTCACAGTGATGCTCTTTACAACCGTGTTTTTTGCCGTAGCCGCCGTTGTAGCTGCCAGCGCAGTTCCCGGAACATTCATACCTGAAAATATCAGTGCAAATGCAAGAATGACCGCCACAGCCTTCATGATTTTTCTGTACCCTTTCATAACACTCCTCCTGATTTAATAAAAAATCCGCTATACTTCATAAAATCAGTATAGCGGACTTTATTTTATTAATCTACCATCAAATACTATCAATGAGTTTTTCGCTGTCATCACACATCCTGTATCCCACGCCCAGCTCATTGATGATAAAACTCTTCTTGCCCGGCTTCACTCCGAACTTCTTTCTTATATTCGCCATATTGACCTGAAGTCTCTTGGTGCTTCCCATGTCATTGTAGCCCCAGACCTCCTTGACTATAAAACTGTATGTAAGCATCTTGCCCGGATGTCTGGACAGAAGATCGACTATGTTGTACTCAGTCTGAGTCAGCTTGATCTCCTCATCCCCTATGAACACTCGTCTGGCCTCATAGTCTATGAGCAGATCCCCAGTCTGGAATTTCCCTGTTGGCAGTTCACTGTCATGTGCCTGGTAAAGCACTGTGCGGAGTGCAGATCTGACCCTGGCAACCAGCTCCTCCGAACCAAATGGTTTTGTAACATAATCATTTGCACCCAGATTGAGAGCCTCCACCTTATCCTTCTCATCAGATCTCGCCGAGAGAACTATGACCGGCGTGAAATCCGTCTTTCTTATCTCTGTGAGGAACGATATACCATCCTTATCCGGGAGTCCGAGATCAAGTATAACTATGTCAGGCCTATGAGACGCATACATCATAAGTCCACTCCCGCAGGATGTGGCTATGATCGTCTGATAACCATTTGCCTGCATCAGGGTATCCAGCAGGTTGTTGATATTTTGTTCATCTTCTATTATCAAGACTTTGTATTTGTTATTGCTCATCCGTAACCTCCTCTATCTTCAGTGTAAACCTGAATACTGCACCACCTTCCGCGGAATTGTATGCACTTATATCTCCTCCATGTGCTTTTATGATGGTCGCACATACCGACAGACCTATTCCGGCATTTCTTCTCGGCCTGCAGTCCGCGGACACCTCATCAGAGCTGTCCCCCAGAAGGCTTCCATCAAACAGGTGTTTCAACCTATCCTCCGGTATTCCATCGCCATCATCCTGTACCTCAAACACAACCCTGTCGCCATCGCATTTCACATTCAATGCCAGATTCTTCATTCCCTCTGCATGCTGTACTGCATTCTCAAGGATATTGATGATAACCTGCTCTATGAGAATTGCATCCATTGGTATGATGACCAGCTCATCGGGCAGATCGACTTCTACCTCCTGATCAGGATATCTCTTTGCAAATTTGATAAGCACCGAATCTATCAGCTCATCCAGGGCTATCGGGGTCTTTATGAGATTAATGTCTCCGTCCAGCCTCGTTACGGACAGCAGATTCTCAACCATACGATAGAGCCACTGGGAATCCTGTTGTATTCCCCTGAGCATCTTCTCCTTCTGCTCATCCGTAAATTCGCTGCCACTCTCTATAAGTGCCGAGCTGGCCCCGTAAATGGTGGTAAGCGGAGTTCGAAAATCATGCGACACTGCACGCAGCAGGTTCGCCCTCATTTTCTCCATCTCACTTTCTTTCTTGAGCATTTCCTGGCGCTTTATCTTACTGGTAAAGCCACAGGTTATAAACGCTATGGCTATCATGATTATCGCCGATGTGATATTTTCAGGTATCAGGAAATCTATCTTGAAATACGGAAATGTAAATGCAAAATTCACTATTATCACACTGACTACAGATGCCAGTATTCCATACACATATCCATCAGTGAACACCGATATCAAAAATACCGAAAACACCATGACGGCCGGTATCAATATGTCTGTAGTAAATGTTGTCTTTATTATCAGACACAATCCAACCCCTATGGCTATCATCACCAGCATCAACAGCACATTTTTTATAATGTCCTTACATTTACACCCCTTATTTTTTTTGCTTTTTTGTATATTTATTTTTTTCATATGTATCAATCCCTTTTGGATTATTTTAAAGAAAGCGCCACCAGTACACCTTATGTCACAAACGACATAGATCTTACCAGCGGCGCCCGCTTTCACACATTCAAGTGAAGTATATCATGCCTATAGTTAAGATGCAGATAAAGAATATATCATAAGGAATCCACCCTTATGATATATTCTTCAACGCTTCCTCAAGGGTGTGCCATCCGAGGACCGCACACTTTACTCTGGCCGGCATGTGCGCTATATCCTTGAGCGCTGATGCCTCCTCAAGCTGGTCTATCTCCTCGTCTGTAGCCTCTCCCTGTATCATCTTCAGAAAGAGCTGCCCAAGCTTCAAGGCCTCCTCCTTGGTCTTTCCTATGATCATTCCAAGCATTATATCTGCCGACGCCTGGGATATAGCACATCCGTCTCCCACGAATGATCCATCCTCGATGACTCCGTTCTCAACCTTCAGTTTAAGCCAGATGTCATCACCGCAGTTGGGATTTACCCCCTCCAGCACAACATTTGCTGCAGGAAGATCATATTTGAATTCAGGTCTCATATTGTGCTCTGTAAGGATCTCATTATAAAAGTTCCTGTTCTGAATATTATTCTGCATATCCCATTCTCCTTCTCACATTTGCGACACTCTCCACAAATGCATCTACCTCTTCATCTGTATTGTAGAACATAAAACTTGCCCTTGTCGTGTTGTACACGCCAAGGTGTACAAGCAGTGGCTGTGCGCAGTGATGTCCAGCCCTCACATCTATTCCATCCGCAGCCATGATCTCGCTGACATCATGCGGATGTACATTGTCTATGGTGAACGCCACTATTCCGGTGTGGTTCTCCGGCTTATCTGAACCGATGACATGCACATGAGGAAGCTTTGCAAGTCCCTCCATGGCACGGGTCGTGAGCTCCAGCTCTCTCTTTTCTATATAGTCAAATCCAACCTCTTTGATGTAGCCTATAGCAGCCGCAAGTCCCGCAGCTCCTGCCGCATTGACTGTACCAGCCTCAAACTTGTGAGGCAATTCCGCATATACCGCACCATCTCTTGAAACCGAATCTATCATCTCTCCACCTGACATGAATGGAGGCATCGCGTCAAGCAGTTCCTGTCTTCCGTATAACACTCCTATTCCCATAGGTCCCATCAGCTTGTGGCCTGAGAATGCAAAGAAATCAGCGCCAAGCTCATGCACATCTATAGCCATATGCGGTGTACTCTGTGCGCCATCAACAACGACAACCGCGCCAAAGCTGTGTGCTCTGTCAGCCATCTTTCTGACCGGATTAACACATCCGAGGACATTTGACACATGTCCGACAGCAAGCAGCTTTGTGTGCTCGTTGATTCCCGCATTGATGGTCTCGTCAGTCAGCGTTCCATCCTTCTCACAGTCGAGATATCTGAGAGTTGCGCCTGTGACTCTGGCTGCCATCTGCCATGGAAGCATGTTGCTGTGGTGCTCCATGATCGTAACTGCTATCTCGTCACCAGCCTTAAGGTTATTCAGCGCGTAGCTGTATGCCACAAGGTTAAGGCTCTCTGTGGTATTCCTGGTGAAGATTATCTCCTTCTCAGAGTCAGCGTGAATGAAGTCCCTGACTACCTTTCTGGCACTCTCATACTTCTCTGTCGCCTCAAGGCTGAGCGGATAGAATCCTCTGAGTGGATTCGCATTGCTCTTCTCATAGAACTCTCTCTCAGCGTCTATGACCACCTGTGGCTTCTGCGCTGTGGCCGCATTGTCTATATAAGCTGTGTCATTGTTTCTCAACAGAGGAAAATCCTCTCTATAATTCCTGTCTGTCATATTCCATTACCTCCGCAAGCTGCTTCTCCACCAGCTTCTCTGTGTTCTCGTCCTGGATCTTGCGGTAGAGGACCTCCATCTTGCCCTTGGTCATCATGTCCTCGGCTGTCTCCATATCGATTCCCCTTGACGCGAAGTAGAATAAAGTATCCTCGTCAAGCTCACCGATGGTCGCTCCATGTGATCCCTCCACATTTTCCTCTGCACAGAGGATAAGCGGTATAGTCTTGTTCACCACATCATCGCCGAGCAGCAGTACATTCTCAGTCTCAGCGCCCTTCGAATCCGATGAACCTGTCTTGAAATCTATCGAACCTCTGAATATCTTCTCCGCAGCATCCTTAAGTGTTCCATCCACCTGTATGTTGCAGTTGGTCTTCTTGCCTATATGGTTAACCACAAGGTTGATATCTATGACCTGCTTCTTCTGGCCAAGGTAACCTATATCCATGTTGGTTGAAGCACGCTTACCAATGAGCTCAGTTCTCACGCCGTTGTACAGATTGCCCTTGCCGATAAATATCTGAAGCACATCTAGCTGCCCATTCTCCGCACACTCACTTCCCACGTCGTTGAGTATGGTCGTGTTCTCATCCTGCATAAATATCTGTACAAGACGTATGTGTGCGTCCTTCTCTATATTAAAACGCGTACGGAATGCCAGGCTGCCGCCCTCCGCATTCTCGCCAAATGTCTCTATGACTGTCATGTCTGAACCTGCATCTGCCTGCACGTAAGCATAACCGCTGCTGCCATTTGCCCCGGTTCCATTTATCAGCACGTGCACTGTCTGCCCTTTATTGGTCTCGTCCGCAACGAGTACACTTCCTGCTGCCTGCTGTGCGAAGAGTACGTCCGCATCTCTTCCTGCACCAGTCTCTATTCCATCGAAATCAGAAGCCTGCTTATCAGCTTCCTTGCCGCCATCTATCTTCACACTGCATCCCGCCATGTCCGGATTCCAGTTAAGTGCTGTGTCGTTCATGCGAAGCCAGTACCATGTCTTTGCCGGGAGCTTGTTGATCTTCATCTCGTTATTGTTCTCCATGTCACCGCACCTCCTTAACCTATGCTGCCCTTCATCTCAAGACGGATGAGGTTGTTCATCTCAAGAGCATACTCAAGCGGCAGCTCCTTCGATACATTGTCTGCAAATCCACTGACGATACATGCTCTCGCGTCTTCTTCACTCATTCCTCTGGACATCAGGTAGAACACAGCCTCGTCACTGATGCTTCCTATCTGTGCCTCATGTCCCACATTTACCTTCTTGGTTCTGATATCCATGGCCGGTATGGTGTCCGAACGTGATATCGAATCAAGCATAAGTGACTGGCAGGAAACTGCTGCCTTGGAGTCCTCAGCCTCCTTTGTCACTACAACTGATGAACGGAATGTGCTTATACCCCCGTCCTTGGAGATAGACTTTGTGTTGATATATGAGCTTGTGTCAGGTGCCGCGTGAACTACCTTCGCTCCTGTGTCAAGGTTCTGTCCCTTACCGGCAAATGTAACTCCGGTGAACTCCATCCTGGCGCCCTTGCCCTTGAGCACGCTCATCGGGTAAAGGTATGACACATGTGATCCAAATGAACCCGATACCCACTCGATGGTTCCACCCTCTTCAACGCGGGCTCTCTTGGTGTTCAGGTTGTACATGTTCTTGGACCAGTTCTCTATGGTTGAATATCTGAGCTTTGCGTTCTTGCCGACAAACAACTCCACACAGCCTGCGTGAAGGTTCGCCACATTGTACTTCGGTGCCGAACATCCCTCTATAAAGTGGAGGTCTGCTCCCTCATCTACTATGATGAGTGTGTGCTCAAACTGACCCGCGCCCGCTGCGTTAAGTCTGAAGTATGACTGAAGTGGGATCTCAACCTTTACTCCAGGTGGCACATATACAAATGAACCACCTGACCACACAGCTCCGTGAAGTGCTGCAAATTTGTGATCATGAGGGGTGACAAGCTTCATGAAATGCTTCTGCACCATGTCTGCATACTCACCTGTGAGTGCACTCTCCATATCAGTGTACACAACTCCCATGTCCGCAACCTCCTGACGGACATTGTGATATACGAGTTCTGAATCGTACTGTGCACCAACTCCCGCAAGGGATTTTCTCTCAGCCTGAGGGATTCCAAGTCTCTCAAATGTATCCTTGATATCCTCAGGAACTTCATCCCAGCTGCCCTTCATCTTGGTATTTGGTCTTACGTAAGTAACTATATTGTCAATATCCAGTCCCTCGATGGATGGGCCCCAGTCAGGCACCTGCATATTGTTGTATATCTGTAAAGACTCAAGTCTGAAATTCTGCATCCATGCCGGATCATGTTTCTCCTTTGAAAGCTGCTCAACTATCTCAGGTGTGAGACCAGCTTTAAGCTTATAGGCATCTTTGTCATCATACTTGAAGTCATATATATTTCTGTCTATGTCCTCTACATATGTCTTTTCCTTCATCTTCTATATCCTTTCATACTCTGCAAATCCAGACTCGTTGATCTTGTCCACAAGTGATGCGTCACCAGTCTCTATGATCTTGCCCTCAACCATGACATGTGTGTAGTCAACGGTGAGTGACTCAAGGATCTTGGTGCTGTGTGTGATGATAAGCAGACTTCCCTTGCAGTTCTTCTGGTATTCCTCGATACCTGCTGATACTGTACGGACTGCATCAACGTCAAGTCCTGAATCTGTCTCGTCAAGGATTGCCAGTGATGGCTTGAGCATCAGAAGCTGAAGTATCTCTGCCTTCTTCTTCTCACCACCTGAAAATCCCACATTCAGGTCTCTCTCCGCATAAGATGGATCCATCTGAAGGATCTCCATGGTTCTCTCAAGCTCCTTCTTGAAATCCCAGAGACGGATTCTCTTGCCGGTCTTCTGCTCAAGGGCATTTCTTATAAATGAGCTGAGTGTCACACCAGGCACCTCTAGAGGATTCTGGAATGAGAGGAATATTCCTGCCTTTGCACGCTCATTGACAGCCTCTTCTGTGATGTTCTTACCATCAAACCATATCTCGCCCTCTCTGACTGTATATCTAGGATTGCCCATAAGTGCATATCCAAGGGTTGACTTTCCGGTTCCATTAGGTCCCATAAGTACATGTGTCTCACCCTTGCCGATCTCCAGGTTCACACCGTGAAGGATCTGTTTATCCTCAACATCAACATGTAAATTCTTAACTTCCAATAATTTTTTATCTGACATCAGTCTGCCTCCTTTTATACCAAGCCCGGCAATTGCTTTATCACTTCTATATCCGGCGATTCAATTGTCCCGCTTTAATTATCTTTTTGCTTGTATCAAATTACTCTGCTCATTCCACATTTCTGGCTATATCCGCCAGTGTCTTACCCTGGAAATAATCCTGTATCAACTCCGCCAGTCCCTGCCATATCGGCAAAGTGTAGCACTGTCCGGATCTGTCACAGGTCATTGCGCTGTTCTTCATGCATGCCACCGGAGCAAGTCCACCTTCCGTGAGTTCAAGTATCTCCCACAGTGTATATTCCTCAGGGGCTTTTTTGAGTCTGTAGCCGCCACCATGTCCACTGGCTGCCTCTATCAGATTTGCCTTGGACAGCATGCGCATTATACTCTCCAGATATTTCTGGGACAGTTCCTCTTTCTGAACTATTTCTTTTAACGGAATGAATCTGCCGTCGTGGTTTATGGCAAGGTCTGCCATGACCCTCAGGGCATATTCTCCCTTTGAAGAAATCACCATATCTGTAAATCCTCCTTACATATGAGTGTGAGCACATTCCAGCCGCAAATACACGGTCATTCCAGTCATCACCCTCATCCGCCATTTTTTGGCGTAATAAGTCAACATCTGACTCGCAAAAATAGGATATTCCCATTTACCTACTATGTCAATAGGTTAATACACAAAAAATAATAGAAGGTGCGGCAGCCTTCCATTATTTTTCATTATTTTGTCTATTTCAAGCATTTTATATAATTTATCCGTGCAGCAGTCTACTCATGATATGTTATTATCAGCCCGTCTTTTCCCATATAATAGCTGCACAGCCCGCTTGCAGGTACGACGCTCACATCTGTGTCGAGCCATTCAGCCTTGATAAGATGCCCCAGCTTTTCTGCTCCCTCCTCATTCATACAGTGGCTTATGACCAGCTCTCCCCCTGCAAATCCCGTCTCCCGGAGAGTATCTATCAGCTTATCATATGTCTTCTTCATACCTCTGAATTTGTGTCTGAGTTCAATTCGTCCACCAGGTGATGCCACACCTATTGCGGATATATTGAATCTATGAGCCGCATAACCCACAAGCTTATTTAATCTGCCCGCCTTTATCAGGTTGTCCAGACTCCCCAAGGCAAACATTACCTGCGTCTCCCTCACTGCTTTGTCGGCAGCACTTACTATGGCATCAAATGAATCACATTCATTAATACCTTCATATATTATATTTGTCAGCTGTTCCGGGAGCCCCCCGGCACCACATGTGTTTATCACCGCAATATTCCTGCCGGGATTCTTCTCAAGCGCCATGTGTCTTGCAGCTATGGCACTGTTGTAACTTCCCGATAATGCAGCTGACAACGTAAATGCAATAACATTTTCCGCATCCCCCCACGCCTCAAGCCACGCATGGGGTGAAGGGCAGCTAGTTCTTCCGCCTGACCGGCAATTTGCAATATGTTCAAGCATCTTCTCTATATCTATACCCGGTTCGTCTATATAATCTGTGTTATCAACAGATATTACAAACGGAACCTCAGCATAATCTATATCTATATCTATTCCAGCCAGTCCATCCGATCCATCCGGCACAAGCAGACTGCAGCCGGAATCCGAAACCAGTTTCCATCCATGATCATTTCTTTTCATCTCAACAACACCTCCATGCACAATATGCATCACACAAGTATTATTAGATATTTTTTCTGTATTTATACATTTTAGACATTTTTTCTGGGAGCATAGATTTTACAAAAAAAGGTATGATCAAGCTGCACTCAACGCAACCTGATCATACCTTTTATTTATTATATAAATTATCAATTCTTAACCTTAACAACATCCTTCTTCCTGTACTTCTTCACCTCATACAGCTTCTCATCTGCCATAGTCATGGCATTCTGAAGACCTTTCTTGTTATATTCTACGATCTGACAGTTTCCAAGCGATACACTCACTTTATAAGGCTTATCACAGTGCTCATTAAACTTCTCAAATGAACTGTATACTTCCTCAGCAAATGCATCTGCAGCGTCAGAGTCCTTAAGGCCGAGTACAAGACAGCAATACTCGTCTCCACCTATTCTGCCTACGATTCCATTATCGCCTACAGATTTGATCAGAATATCTCCTATGGTTTTAAGAGAGAAATCACCCTCATCATGTCCATATCTGTCATTGATGATCTTGAGACTGTTCATATCAGCGTAGAATACCGTAGCCGTCCTTTTCTGCTCCTCACATTCCTTGAGCAGCTGTAATGATCTGTCAAAGAAACCTCGTCTGTTCATGATTCCTGTCAGAGGATCCTGTTTTGACAGATTGTCAAGCATAATGTTGTTTTTTTGCAGGATCGCCATACTCTCCTCAAGGCGCTTCATGATCTCCTCGTTCGTCTTGAGCAGATTGATCATCTTGACAGCAGCTGAGACCTGGTTTCCAAGAAACTCCCCATTCACCAGAACTCCTTCCGTGAGATCACACAGAAGAACTCCATAGAGTATTTCGTTGGAATACAGCGGCAAGAGTACATATATTCCAGCTCCTTCCACACCGAGACTCTCAAAATCATAGAGATTTGATGATGACACCTTCTGGTTCACAGTGATCACACTGCTGACCTTCTCTTTAAGATCCTTAGTCTTGAGATATAACTGGTCAGGCAGTTCAAATGGCTCACCGATCAGATGTATTATTGGCTCTTTATATAAGAATATAAATGCATTCTCTATGTCCAGCCAGTCCATGGTGCCAAGAATCTCTCCATAACTTCTGTCGTTGCCTCTGTCAAAGCTCAAGACCTTCTGGATAAATGTTTTCATCTTGAACTGAGTCTTATTCCGCTCTTCCCACTGCTCTGAGAGCATATGGTTCATTGAGAGATATCCCTCAATGACATTCTTACTACGTTTTCTTGATCCGCCTTTTTTACAGAATGAATCTCTTCTGATAAACTCAGTAGGAAGTATCTTACTCTCAACCTGCTTGCCATCAATAAGCCTGACCATAAGATTTACAGCCTCTGAGCCAAGTTTTCCCGCGTCTGCACGCACAGTCGAAAGCGTCGGATATATCTGTGTAGCCCACTCAATATCATCGTAACCCATGACTGATATATCTCTTCCCGGCAGAATATCCCTCGCCTTAAGTTCTTCATAAAAACCAGATGCACAGGAATCATTCACACAGAACACTCCCTGCATATCCGGATTTCTGTCCAGAATATCTCTGAAAACCTCTTTTGATTCCGATGTAAGATTGCCCTCCACATAAAGTCCCGGATCAAACTCTATTCCATGAGCCTCAAGCACCTCAATGTAGGTTCTCCTTCTCTCCTTTGCATCATAATTGGAGTCCGGACCGCCTATCATGCCTATTCTTGTATAACCAAGTTCCTCGATCATGTAATTGAGTCCTTCTCTTATGCCTGCTCCATTGTCATATCTGACACAAATCTGATCCGGCTCATCTGCAGCCACTATCACGCACGGCATCTGCAGATATCTTTTCATAAATTCGCTGATACGCTCCTTGGTTGCAAAGCAGCCAATACAACTCGATGCAACAATAACGCCGTCCAGATTCTCCTTTGTAGCATAGGAAAACAGTGTCTGATACTGATATTCATAATATATATCTGACGTTTCTGGGTATTCCCGGTCAAGAAACTTACCCGGAATAACAACTATATTGACATCAAGCGTCTTTGCTCTCTCTATAACCCCATGACAGAGCAGCCTCGTAAAATCATCCGTGATTCCACCTACCAGAACACCTATCGTCTTTCTCTTCATAACTATCCCCCTTGACATTCTCTTCCAAAGGCAGGATCTTACTTGCTGACTGTGGATGCTACGATCTCCATATTGCCCTCAAACACTGGGTTGCTGTATCCGTTTGGCAGGATAAAGTGATCACCCTTCTTTATAGCGTTTCCATCCACTGTTCCACTTCCCGCAACTACAGACATGATAAGGAATGGCTTGTCGCCCACATTCAGCTCTGCCTTTCCCTCAACATCCAGCTTGTATACTGTGTAATACTTACAGCTTATAAGCTCACAGAGTTCATTTGCCTTATCTGCCTTGACACTTATAACGCTGTCCTCAACCGGCTTTGCAGGAACTGTTATAACATCTATGCTCTGCTTTACGTGAAGATCTCTAGGCTTTCCATTGCTCAGTCTGTCATAATCATAAACTCTGTATGTGATGTCACTGTTCTGCTGTGTCTCAAGAAGTGTGATTCCTCCTTTGATCGCGTGTACTGTACCGGGATCTATCTGAATGAAATCCCCCTTCTTAACAGGGATCTCTCTGATAAATTCCTTCCATCTCTTACCTTCGATCATATCACATAATTCTTCCTTTGTCCTTGCATTATGACCGATTACAAGTGTTGAATCTTCCTTGCAGTCAAGAATATACCAGCACTCCATCTTACCAAATGAACCATTCTCATGTTCTGCTGCGTATGCATCGTCCGGATGCACCTGAATACTCAGATCATCTTTTGCATCGATTATCTTTATAAGCAGTGGGAATCTGACACCATCTATGCCGCCAAACAGCTCTCTGTGGCTGTCCCATAAGTCGGCAAGCGTATGACCTGCAAACTCGCCATTTTTCACTGTACAGTTGCCATTCTCATGTGCCGCAACTCCCCAGCACTCGCCTATATCATCGCCCTCAACATCATATCCATATTCTTCTCTGAGCTTTGTACCGCCCCAGATATTGTGCGTAAACACGGGATTTAAAAAAAGTATTTCCTTGTTCATTGTCATTTTCCTCCTTTTGACGTACGGCAATTGTGTGCATATCCGTACGGTGTACACATCCGACTTGTCTGGCTCGGAACGCTCCCGCTCGTTTCGCCCTGCAGCGGATACTAAGATGCCGCTAACGCGCCATCTAAGTACCGGCGGGCTCAAATGTCCGAACCATGACAATGTCGAATATGTACACCTGTTACTGATTACACCATTCCCCAATTGCCTGTTCTATATAAGACGGTGAAGAAATCACATTTTTACATTGACCATGACTTCTTCACTCGTCATTTCCATGATAATGTATGTCACTGTTATTTTATTGCATCTGTTGCCTTTTTTTCTACATATTACAGTCTTTTTTCTGCCTTTTTAGTTTTTATGATTGCCAAAACCCTCAGAATCAAATTCAGCCCGGCTTACTGCCAGGCTGTCATAGTCTAAAAGTTTTGGCAATCACCTGCCATTACATTTCTTTTTAGAGGGGCCCCGAAGGCGGCGGGCACCGCCTTGGGAAATGAGAAAAAAATAATACAATTGCCGCGTATGAGTAGGGGCTCATAGCGATCTATAACTAACTATCTTCTACCGATCTCGGTATCAGAAGTTGTTACCACACTGTGTGACTTGATATAATCTACGATCTCATCAAGCTTTGTGAATGCAAGGCCAACATAGCTGTCAGCTGCACCGTAGTAAATGGCGATCTTTCCAGACTCGCTGTCGTGAATAGTAGCACATGGGAAGCATACATTAGGAACAAATCCACGCTCCTCGTACCACTCTTCCGGTGTGAGAAGGAAGTTCTCACAACGATACTTAACGATCGATGGGTTGTCGATATCAAGGATTGCTCCACCGATCGAGTATACATAACCGTTACATGTTCCCGCTACTCCATGGTAGAATAACAGCCATCCTTCAGAAGTCTCGATAGGGGCTGCACCGCCGCCAATCTTGAGTGACTCCCACCACTCGCTGCTCTTGCCCATGACATGTCTGTGCTTACCCCAGTAAACCATATCAGGACTCTCACTTACGAATATATCACCAAATGGTGTGTGTCCACTGTCACTTGGGCGTGACAGCATCACGAAATTACCGTTGATCTTTCTTGGGAAGAGAACTGCATTTCTGTTAAATGGAAGGAATGGGTTCTCGATTCTCACAAATGTCTTGAGATCCTTTGACTTTGCGATGCCTATCGCTGCACCGTAGAAATCCTGGCACCAGATTGCATAATATGTATCCTCTACCTTTACAAGTCTTGGATCATATGCGTATATAGGCATGAACTCTTCACCGTTCTCATCAACAAACTTGATCTTCTCCTCGCTGATATTCCAGTGGATAGCATCCTCGCTCTCTCCGAGGTAGATGTATGGAATTCCATTCACCTGCTCACCTCTGAATACTCCAACAAACTTTCCATCAAATGGAACTACTGCACTATTGAATATTCTTGCAACACCCTTTGCCGGATTTCTTCCTATTATAGGATTCTCTGTATATCTCCAGATTGGAGCGTCATGATTGTCATTTGCCGGTCTGTCCTGCCATGGCACGTTTGGCACAGGCTCGCTGAACATTTTTACTTCTGACATAAGTACCTCTTTCTTCCGGCATCTTAGCCGGATTTTTTATTTTATTATCACGTTATATGGTATCTGCACAGGCAAAGGGCATACTAACCAACGTGCTGTTTCATCTGGCAGCCCATATATTATACTTTCTTACTTGTCTGTATTCTTAAGAAACTCCAGGTTCTTCTTGATAAGCTCACATCTCTGTGCTACGCACTCTACACTTCTTCCCGGATCAGATGGTGTGTTGAATACATAATCGATAAGTCTGTCAACTGTTGTTGTTGCAACATGCATTCTTGTATCGCTTGATGCGTAGTAGATGAACACCTCGTTGTTCTCGTTTACGATGGCGCCATTTGTGAATACAACGTTTGATACATCGCCGACTCTCTCCTCACCACGAGGTCCGATGAGCATTCCTGATGGCTCAGCGATAACCTTTGAAGGATCATTGAGGTCTGTTGCAAATGCGTAGAGTACATATCTAAGACCGGCAGCTGTGTTTCTCACACCATGTGCGATGTGGATCCAGCCCTTGTCTGTCTTTATTGGAGGTGCACCTGCACCGTTCTTTGCCTCTGTTATAGTGTGGTACTTACGAAGACTTGTCATCTTCTCCTCGTCTATAACCGCATGCTCTATATCATCACAGAGACCGAATCCTATTCCGCTGCCGCTTCCTGTCTCGATGAAATCATCCATTGGACGTGTATAGAATGCGTACTTGCCATCCACAAATTCAGGGTGAAGTACAACATTTCTCTGCTGTGGGGAACGAAGAGTCTTGAGGTTGTCAAGGCGCTCCCAGTGCTTTAAATCCTTTGTCCTCACGATACCTGCTGCTGCAACTGCTGCTGAGAGGTCATTTACAGTTGTATCCTTGCTCTCTGAACAGAACACACCGTAGATCCATCCATCCTCGTGCTGTGTCAGTCTCATATCATATACATTTGTTTCCTCAGGACATACATCATCCAGAAGGATTGGATAATCCCAGAAACGGAATCCATCGATACCGTTGTCACTCTCAGCTACGCCGAAGAATGACTTTCTATCATTTCCCTCTATTCTTGCGACAAGATAATACTTGCCGTTCAGGTAGATTGCACCTGAGTTCATGACAGCGTTAACTCCGAGACGCTCAATGAAGTATGGATTTGTCTCAGGGTTTAAGTCATATCTCCATGTGAGAGGTATCATCTCTCTTGTGAGTACAGGGTACTCATATCTGTCATAGATTCCATTATAGAAATCTGTCTTCTTATTCTTTCTCTCAAGAAGCTTGTTCAGTTTGTCAAGCTCTACATAATATTTCTCATTCATCATTTAGGCATTCTCCTTATAATTTGAAAGCAATTGAACGCTATCTACTTGCCGTCAGCGAGTCTGCTCATAATCTCAAGGCACATTCTGCCGTTGTGGTATGGGCACTTCCATGGCTCAACTATAGGACGTCCGACTCTCGGTGTTCCATCTGCATTCAGATCCCAGAACCACTCTGATCCCGGTCTCTTGTCGATAAAATATTCCTTTATGTACTCCCAGACTTTCTCGGCAGCCTCGTAATACTTCTTATCACCCGACTTTTGATAAGCATTTATAAATCCTACTATTGATTCCGCCTGAACCCACCATACTCTTACCGTGTATGGCACGCCCTTTTCACATTCTGTCAGAACTGAATGTCCATCGAAAGCAAGCTCATATATCTGCTCTGCAAGGATATCTGTTATCTTTGTAATCTTCTCTGTGTACTCTGCCTCTCCAAGCACCTCGGTCGCCCTATCCAGGAGCCATGATGTCTCAATGTCATGTCCGTATGAGTACAGATCGATCAGAGAGTTATAATCCTTATCAAAGAACACTTCCTGTCTCTTAAGCTCCGGATTGTATACCTTATCAGCAAATACATCGAGCAGCCATTTCAGGCGCTCCTTTACCTTGGAATCCTTGGATACCTTATAAAGTTCTGTGTAAGCCTCAAGTGCATGGAGCAGTGTGTTCATTGTTCTCTCTGCGAGAACACCATTCTCAGAAAGCTTATCATTTGACTCTGGCTTGAACTCTCTTGTAAATGCCTCGAGATAGCCACCTTCGTCAGTACATTTCTCTTCTATTGTATGGAAAAGCTGCAGGGCCAGGTCCAAAGCTTCCGAATCGCCGGAAGCTTCGTAATAGGCGGATAAGGCATATATACTAAATGCCTGATTGTAGGTGTGTTTTGTCGTATCTTTGGGTGAACCATCGTAATTCATGGACCAATATATTCCGCCATATTCCCTGTCTATACAATATTCTTTCAGAAATTCATATCCATGAGCAGCCTCATCTAGAAGCTTCGGGTCCTTGAGTGCCTTATACGCACTTGCGAAGAACCAGGTAATTCTACTGTTAAGAATACAACCCTTCTCAGCCTTTTTATCAAGGTTGAGGTCATAATCCATATACCCATAAAATCCGCCGTACTCATCATCCCTCAGGGCCTCCCAGAATGGGATGATAGCATCTATTAATTCTTTTTGAATTTCATTTCTCATATTCATGAACTCTCTTCTTCTAATAAATTATTAACCCTTTACAGCACCCTGTGTAATACCACTGTAGATCTGTTTCTGACAGCAGATGAATACTATAAGTGCCGGTATGATCGATATGATAACACCTGCACATATCAGGTTGTACTGGCTGCCCATAGGTCCTACGAACTTGTAAAGTGAGATAGCCATTGTCTTGATCTCCGGGCTTATGAGGTAAAGGTTTGCAGCGTAGTACTCGTTATAGATTACAACGCCCTTCAATATACAAGCTGTAACGATAGCCGGCTTGAGAAGTGGAAGTATGATCTTCCAGTAGATGGTCCAGTATGATGCACCATCCACGATAGCTGACTCGTCAAGAGATACTGATATGTTCTCCATAAACTGTATAAAGATGTAGATCGAGATAACATCTGTACCACAGCTCATGATGATGTAACCATATAAGTGATCTATGAATCTCAGATCACCCATGATGTTGTAGACTGTAACCTGCATAGCAACTGCAGGAAGCAATGATGCCACAAGGAAAAGTGTTCTGATAAAGCCGTTTCCCGGGAACTTGAATCTGTTAAGCACATATGCAAGCTGTGTTCCTATTACAACTGACACGATAAGTACGCATACCATGACTATTACTGAGTTGAGGAATGCACGTCCCATGTTGGCAGTCGTGAATGCCTTTACAAAGTTGCTGAAGTTCAGAAAGCTTTCAGGAAGTTGCATTACTGAAGTAGCCTTATACTCATCTGTTGTCTTGAAGGCTGTTGTAATACATGATATAAGAGGTACAACCGCACACAGTGAGAAGAATATGAGTACAAAGTACTTGAGGAAACCTCTTACATAATATCCAACGGTTCGTTTTTCTTTTATTGGTGCTATGCTTGGCACATCCGTCTTTCCTCTTGCCATGTTACTTGCCTCCCTTCGCAGAAGCAGCCATCTGCTTCACGTATTTCTTGGTATCTCTCTCCTGTTTCTTACGAAGCTTCTTTGCCTTATAACTCTCATCATCTGAGCTTGAATCCTTGAAGATGTACTCAAAGAACAGCTTCTGAAGCGCAGCACATATAAGTATGATAAGGAGAAGTACAACGGCCATTGCTGATGCAAGACCAACCTTCTGGCTTGTATGTGCTATCTTGTTCATGATGATGAAGTAAGTACCTGTTCCGTTTGCACCTGTTGTGATAACGAAAGGCTGCTCGAAAGCACTGAGTGATCCTGTTATTGCTAAAATTACATTTAATGTAACGATTGTCTTGATACTTGGCAGTATAATATATCTAAACTGCTGGAATTTATTTGCACCATCAAGCTCTGCCGCCTCATAAAGTTCTGCATCTACCGACATGATAGCTCCAATGAAGAGAACCATCATCTGTCCAAGGTATCTCCAGACCGAGGTTGAAACCAGTGTCCAGTTGTTGACACTCTGGTCTTTGAGCCAGTATGGAAGGTTGTCTAAGCTAAATCCACACAACTGAAGGATTGAGTCAAACACGAATCCTCTTGTGAAGAAGAATTTGAAAATGAAACCTACAGCGATACCACTGATAAGATAAGGGAAGAAAATAAATCCCTTGAAAAGGTTACCACCTTTTACTTTGAAACTCAGAAGAGTTGCAAGGAAAAGTGCAAGCACTAACTGTACAAGTGCTCCTACGATGTAATACAAACTGAGCTTTAATGCACCGAAGCAGTCTTTTCTTGTGAATACATCGATATAATTTGCTAATCCTACGAATTCTCTCTTTTCTACAGGCGTCGTATATTTCATCTTGTAGAAACTAAATTTAACCATCTCTCCGAATGGTATATATGTAAATACTAATAGCAAAAGCAATGGGATAATTGCGAAGGCTGCGCATATTATAACCTGCTGCCCCTTCCTGCTTGACGCCCATTTACCAAAGCCGGATTGTTTTTTGTTAGCCATACTCATTCCACCGCCTTTTTATAATCATGAGCTACACTGCTGGTAGCCTGTCATCAAATACTCGTTTGATGACATTTTTCTCAAAATAAACCGGGGCGGGCAACCCCCGCCCCGGTCTGTAGCTTATTCTTACTTATTTATATTGAAATCTTTATTACTTCTCAGTAACTTCGATTCCTAATGACTCCTGAGCATCTGACCACTTCTGGTTCCACTCAGCCATGATATCGTCGAATGACATGTCGCCGTTTGCAGCATGCTCGATGATGGCCTGGATCTTGTCGTTACCACCATTGCTTACGTTAAGCTCTGACTCTGAATTGAGCTGATTGAGGTAATCCTCCTCGCCCTCAAGAGCTGGCTCGTCTGCAACGAAGTCAACACCATCGAATGAGATCTTTGACTCTGAACCAGGAACAATTGCAAGTGAATCCTCGTTGTAAGCATATCCTGACTTCTCTGTCATCCACTTAACAAATACAAGAGCTGCCTGTTTCTCATCATCTGAAGCGTTTACGTTGATACCGAAGCAGTAATCTGCACCTGATGAAGCGTACTGCTTACCATTTACTGAGATAGGGAAAGGAATGTATCCTATATCGTCTGCGTTAGGTCCGCCTGCTTCCATCTGTGGGTATGCCCATGAACCAAGTACCATACATCCGATCTCGCCGTTGTTGATCATTCCCTTACATGACTCCCAATCTGTTGTTGAGTAATCATCCTCTGTAAGTCCCTGTGATACTGCATCGTAAAGGATCTTATATACTGCATAAGCATGTGTATCGTCGCCATAGTTCTTGAATGGATCCTTTGTATGGGCTAACTTCTGGTTCTTGTATGTAGCATCGCCTGTTGCTGTGATCGCGATATAATCATCCCATGCTCCCATTGTCCAGCCTGCTGCATAGTTTGTGTAAAGTGGAATACAATCCGGATTCTTATCCTTGATTGCCTTGAGTGCCGCAATGAACTCCTCTGGTGTCTTAGGTACGTCTGTCACACCTGCATCAGCAAATACCTTCTTGTTGTATACGATACCCTGTGTTGTAGCTGCAAGAGGTACACCATATACCTGACCCTGATACAGCCATCTGTTTGAGTAATTTACAAGACTGCTCATTGTATCATAATCGCCATATGACATGAAATATGTTGAAAGGTCTGCCATGTCAACTGCTGGGATACACATTACTGTCTCGTAGTTTCCTGACTGAAGATGTGTAAGAGCATCTTCTGCATAGTTTGTATCTGTGATAACATCAACCTTGATGTTTGGATACTCCTTGTTGAAGTCCTCAAGATACTGCTTCCAGTTCTTTCCGCCGTAGTCATCTGAGTCCATATCAGTTCTGTTGTTGTAGAACTTGATCTCCGCTGAAAGATCTGTGAAGTCTGTTCCTAACTGGATGTCTGCATATGACTTGATTCCCTCAGCATCAGCTGTTGTGTCATCTGCTGAATCACTTCCTGCTGCCTCTGTGGCAGCCTTTGTTGCCTCTGTTGTGTCCTTGTTATCGCTGTCTGAGCCTCCACAACCTGCAAGTGATGCAGCCATAAGACCAGCCATTGCGATACATGCAATACGCTTTGATTTCATAGTTTTGTCCTCCTTAAAACCTTCTTTGTTTTTAACTTTATATTAAGTATACATTAATTTACTTTTTAGTCATCACTCAATTTTGTTTTTAATCACAGCATTTTGTACTTTTCGTTAATTTTACCATTATCATTATTTTTTTTCAATATCACATAGGCATTTTATCTATATATTTTTATCTTTAATTAGTATTTTATTGTTTTTTTAGCTAATTAACCACTAATTTATATCGCTTTTAGCTTGTGATGATTGTTTAATAATTGTATTATTATGGATAGGAGGTGGTTTACATGTTAGCTAAAGAATTAATTTCCTACACTGTACTGTCAGGTTACAATATTCAGAAAGATATTGAGAACGCAAGATTCCACAGCGCGTTCTTTACATATGAAGAATCAATGATTAACGATGGCCTGATTCATCTTCTGGCCAACGGCGATATTTCTTTTGCTTATTCATGCAGTTATACCTTCTCTTTCATTCCGTGTTACCATTTCTTCTATATATATGAAGGAACTCTTACAGTAACATCGGGCAACAGCAAATCATCATATTCCAAGAATACAGCCGCGCTTTTTGAGGCAGGATCAGAAATAACATACGCCACGAACGGCAAGTGTCGTTTCTACGATGCATTCATCCTCGGAGCTCCGCTTCGCCTGTATCACGAGTTTCTCCCCGAATCCATATATTATAAAAAGGACTCTGCCGGAGCCTCTGTACTCTGGAGTCATCTTTCACTGATAAGCAGACTCCAGGGGGAGTTGTCTGCCACCGATATTTTCAGAATTTCCAAATGGTTCAATGATATCCTGACCGAATTATGTGTATTTATTGAAAACTCATCCAAGAAGATGGATTGTGTGCCTTCTTATCTTTTATCGGTAAAGAATCAGATGGATACAAACTACGCCGAACCAATGTCGCTTGATGACCTCGAGGCAACTTACAGGATCAGCAGATACAGGATATGTAGAGAATTTTCATTTCACTTCGGTGAATCACCTATGCGCTATCTCAACAGTCGCAGGATCGATGCCGCCAAAAGGCTCCTTCTCACAACAGATCTGTCCGTCCACGAGGTCGGATCCCAGGTTGGAATCGAGAACACAAACCATTTTATAAATCTGTTCAAAAAAGACACCGGTACAACTCCGCTGTCTTTCAAGCAGGCTGCACCGGTGTCTATTTCCGATTTGCATTACAATTGATATGTAGTTTTATTATCGTTCCATTATCGTTCTATTCTGGCAACGCTATCCTTTACCACGATTCGTCCATCCACGACAAATATGCCATCAGTATATTTTTCGTTGGATATCTTTTTTATAATCTTATGCATGGTTCTCTCTGCCATCTCCTGCATATTGATCTCGTATGTGGTCACGCCTATATCGCAGCTTCCAGGATACATGTAATTATCAAACCCCACAACGGACACATCCTCAGGAACTCTGTAGCCCGCAGCATTGAGTATCTTTATGAGCGTAGCTGCCGCAAGATCACAGTTGCACACAAACGCTGTAGGCATATTCTTTGGAAGTTTAAAACAGTTCTCCTCGTCAAACTGACCCGTCTTCACATCTCTGTCCGGAATAACCCAGTCTTCTCTGAGCGGAATATCATGCTCCAACAAAGACTTTATATAGCCCAAATATCTGTCAGTTATACTGTTCGTTGAACCTATCGTGCCAACATATGCAATATCTCTATGTCCCATATCATACAGATAATTAGTCAGCATATAGCTTCCATAGAAACTGTTTGCTATAACCGTGTCTATCGGTCTCGAATTGTCATAGTAATCCACATATTCTACAGGAACCTTGGCTGTCTTCTCCAGCTTTTCCAGGTATTCCTTACCCATGGAACCTACAACAACTATTCCATCAACCTTGTCATCCTCCAAGAGCATAGGCATCTCAGCGTTCAATACACTATCTCTGGAAACAAACTCCAGCATAGTAAAGCAGCCTCTTGCCACCGCCTTTTTGTTAAGCACCTGATATAACTGCCAATAGAACGACGGATACTTTCCAAGGTATATCTCTTGAATGAGAACACCAATATTATACTTTTTCTTTGCCGTCTTCTTTCTGATCTCAGATGGTGACTGGTATCCCATCTCATCTGCCAACTGTTTGATCTGTGCTCTGAGTTCCTCGCTGACACCCTTCTGATCTGAAAGTGCCTTTGAGACCGTCACGGTACTCACGCCAACAATGGCAGCTATGTCTCCCAATTTTACTGATTTTGCCATAACTAGTCCTTCTCACTTTATTTTTTCACGTGGTTAAATAACTTAATTTTTATTTTATTTTTAGGTTAAACTATTGTCAAGTACAAAGTGATACAGTCTGCTCATATAATCTCCACGCATAGTTTCAATGAGCATTCCGGCATTCATGAGGAGATCTCCCCCATACACTTTCTCCGTTCCGTCAAGTCTGTAATCTGCAGCCACGTCAAGCCCTAAAAGTTTTATCTTTCTACTGTGTACGTTAGGTCTTCCAAGCACCTGAACGTAAGTCACCAACGCCTCACTCTTATCCTTTGCAACAACCATCCAGCAATCATACAGTCCATTTTCCCTGTACGATGCAACCCTATAATAATCACCCTCCCTTACAAGATCATTATATTTATGATACATAGACACCTGCTCAGGGATCATCGCACGTTCTTCTTCACTTATTTTTGTGATATCGAGTTCATAGCCAAATGTTCCCGCCAGAGCCACATGTGCCCTGGTCATAAAAGGTGTACTCCTTCCAACTGTGTGATTAGGGCAATCCGACACATGGGCGCCCATGGTCGAAAGCGGATATATCAGTTCCGTTCCCTCCTGTATAGAAAGTCTCTCTATGGCATCCGTGTCATCGGAGCACCATATCTGCGGACTGTAGTAAAGCATGCCAGGGTCAAATCTTGCACCACCGCCCGAGCAGTTCTCAAGCAAAAGATCTGGGAAATCGTTAACAAGGCGCTCTTGCAGCTCATATACTCCAAGCACATACCTGTGAGCCAATTCTCCCTGCCTGTCTCCGGTGAATTCTACGCTGCCGATATCCGTGAGCTGTCTGTTCATATCCCACTTAACATACTCAATATTTGCTGATGAGATCACGTTATGCACACATTCATACACGTAGTCTCTAACTTCTTTTCTCGAGAGATCAAGCACGTACTGATTTCGCGATAATGTAGCCGTTCTCTCCGGAACCGCAAACGCCCAGTCGGGATGCTTTCTGTAAAGTTCAGAATCAGGGGAAATCATTTCAGGCTCCATCCATATTCCAAATTTCAGTCCCAGCTTATTCACCTCATCGACAAGATGTTTCAAACCGCCCTTGATCTTGTTTTCATTTACAAACCAGTCTCCAAGACTTGTGGCATCATCATTTCTATGTCCAAACCAGCCATCATCCATGACCAGCATCTCTATTCCATGTTCTGCCGCACTCTTTGCTATCGCAAGGAGCTTATCGGTATCAAAGTCAAAATATGTAGCCTCCCAGTTGTTGATGAGGACAGGTCTCTTCTGGTGAAGATATCTGCTCCTTATCATGTGGCATCTGTAAAAATCATGAAGATTTCTAGTCATCTGTCCAAGTCCATCATGGCTGTATGTAAGCACAACCTCAGGCGCTGTAAACGTCTCTCCAGGCGTGAGCCACCACTCAAATCCCTCTGAATGTATGCCCATGACTGCGCGTATGGAATCAAACTGTGATTTCTCTATCTGTGCGATGAAGTTACCCGAGTACACAAAATGCATTCCATATACATCACCCGTAGTCTGATCTGTACCCTTTGTCATCCATGCCATAAACGGATGGTCCTGGTGGGATGACTCACCGCGGAGAGAGCTTACACTCTGCTTGCCATAAGCTATCGGGCATCTCTCGATCTGTCTCTCCCTGGCCCATGAGCCATGAAGAGTAAGCATCTCAAAATCCTCGTCATCCATGTCTATACATGCAGAATATACCTTTGTGAGCCTGATATCCTTATCACCTGCATTTTTCACGCTCACACTTCTGGTTATAACATCCTCATCCTCAAACACAGAATATATCAGGTCAACATCAATGCCACATCCCCCATCCATCATATGGACAACGAGAGTCTGAACCTCCTCTTCTCCCGCAAATGATGCCGGAAGGCCACTAATCCCCGGTTTTCCATTTACAATATCGTAATCCACAAATTTCAGATCAACGGTTCTGCTGCCATTTGCGGTCTTTACTGCAATACAACTCTCCCTGTAGTCTCCTATTCCATTTCCGGAATACTCTGTCGGAAATGTATCCATAAATGAACATCTCTCCCTGTTATTCTTGGACGGAACAAAAGGAGCCTCACACGTTCTCAAAAACTGATCACATTTCTGCGGACGAATCTTCTGTCCATAATATATATGTCCGACAAACCCCTCTTCATCGACGATTCCGATCCGGTAACTCGTGTTTCTCGTATCAAGTTCAAATATTCTGTTTGCCTCATCATATCTTATGCTCATATGTATCTATAGTCTCCTCGTTTTATTTATGGGTATCACTCTCTGCTTATGTATTCAAGAAATTCAAGTGCAAGATCCATATTCTTGGCATTCTCACCAAATCCCACTGCAGCATCCATTTCATACCAACCGGTATCCTTCACCCAGGAATTATCACCGATCTTTATTCCGACAGGTATCTTCTCACCCGTTTCAATAACCGTTGTATACACAAACGAATCTTTATACTTTTCTTTCAGTTCATCAGTCAGCACCTTATCAAGATCCTGCATATATCCGAACTCTCCAAAACTCATGACAAGGTCTGTGTCGGCAAAGAACACGTCCACCGCATTCGCCATGAATTTGTTCTGTATAAGCTGTAGACTATCCTGACTCATGGCATCATTCGGATCAGTTGATACGCCGATCCCTGTACTTATGCTGACATATTCCTTCTCCGCATCAAAGCCATTTTCACTGAGGAATTCCTCATAATATGCCTTGTCATTCGCCGCAGATTCCTGTTGTGTAGTGTTGACCGCAAGGATGTTGAGTGCAGCAGATTCCGCCGTAAAATGTTTTACGACAAGGAATACAACTATGCCAACAACAACAAGTGCAAATAGAGCCTTCGGGGCATAATACTCCAGTATATATTCCCTTTTCTGCTGTTTGTTCATAAGACTGAGCTTCTGTTTCTCAGACATATGCTCATCCACATCCAAGACACTCTCCGGCTCTCGTTTCTCTTTTTCATCGGTTTTCTCATCGATGATATGTCCAGCGATACTTTTTATATTTTTCTTTTCTATTTCTCTCTCTTTTTTTATTTCTTTTTCTATTTCTATTTCTTTTTCTGGCATATAATCTCCTATACTACTCCTATACGCGTTTGCCACACACTGCCGTTACTTTATACATTGTAGCATTTTTTAGTTAATTTTTAAACAGGTTTTTAGCATTTTTAACTATATTTTACTTTTACAAAAGGGACCTCAGCCTCAAAGCCGAGATCCCTCTTGTTCAGCGCATTGGCTGGAAAGTGCATTTACATGTTAAATTTTGTAGTATATGGAAGGAATGTTTTTTTAGCAGTAAATTCTGCCATATTTTGTGATTGTTTATTTAACAAGCTCCTGCACACATGCTTTCATCTCGTCTATCTTTGACATGGCATTTTTTAGGCTGTTTTCATTCACGCCAAAGTAGAATTTGATCTTTGGTTCATTTCCAGAAGGCCTAACCGCGAACCAGGCATTATTTTCCAGCTCATAGTACAGCACATTTGACTTTGGTAGACCCATGTGCTCCTCTTCGCCATCAAGCGGCTTGCGGATTCCGCTCACATAGTCCCTCATGCCGGTAACTTTGATACCTGCAAAGGTCGTAAGTGGATGGTTTCTGAAGTTCTCCATCATCTCCTTAATCTGTGCTGCACCATCTACACCCTTTAGAGTTATCCCAAACGCACCTTCAAAGTAATAGCCATATTTGCGGTAAACCTCTTCCATGGCATTACAGATGGTTTCTCCCTGCAGCTTATAAAATGCTGCTATTTCACATAAAATGACAACGGCTGCGCAGGCGTCCTTGTCACGAGTGTAGTCTCCTACCAAACATCCAAAGCTCTCCTCCATTCCGAAGATGAACTTGTATGTGTTGTTCTTCTCAAAGAGAAGTATCTGCTCACCTATGTACTTGAATCCGGTGAGTGTCTCTATATATTTCAGTTTGTAATTCTCTGCTATCGCCTTTGTAAGATTGGTGCTGACAACCGTGTTACAGATAGCTCCGTTTGCCGGCAGCTTGCCGACTGCCTTCTGCTCGCGGCATACATATTCTGCTATCAGGGCACCTGTCATATTGGCATTGAATCGGACATATGGATATGCCGGATCATCTGCAAATTCCGTGTCCTTCCAGATTCCCGTGCTGTCCTTGACGTATATTCCAAGTCTGTCTGCATCAGGATCTGTGGCCATGATAACGTCCGCATCAACCTTCTTTGCCAGTTCTATTCCCATGGCAAATGCTGATGGTTCCTCCGGATTTGGTGACTTGACTGTACTGAAGTCCCCGTCAGGAACAGTCTGCTCCTCTACAACATATACGTGCTTGAAGCCAAGTCTCTTGAGCACTTCCCTTACAGGTACATTTCCTGTTCCATGAAGTGGTGTGTATACTATCTTGATATCGTCTGCAACCTTCGGAATTATGTCGCCGTGGATGGTCTGCTTTATGAGCGCCTGATAATAGTTCTCATCAACACTTGCAGGAACCATACAGAACAGACCGTCTGCAACCGCCTTGTCCTTGTCCATGGTCTTGACATCCTCGTATTTCTCTACATCCGCCACATGCTTCAGGATATCCTGATCCTGAGGGGATACGATCTGGCTGCCGTCCTCCCAGTACACCTTATAGCCGTTGTACTCAGGTGGATTGTGGCTTGCTGTTACCACGATTCCGGCTATACATCCAAGCTCTCTCACTGCAAATGAAAGCTCCGGTGTAGGGCGGAGTGCATCAAACACATAAGTCTTTATGCCATTTGCATTGAGGCACAGAGCTGATGCCTCTGTGAACTCTGCTGACATATTTCGGCAGTCATGTGCTATAACAACACCTCTCCCCGCAGCATCTGCGCCGACCTCAAGTATGTAATCTGCAAGTCCCTGTGTTGCCTTTGTAACTGTATATATATTCATTCTGTTGGTTCCGGCACCCATGATTCCGCGCATTCCGCCGGTTCCAAATTTCAGATTCTTGTAGAATCTGTCCTGGATCTCTTTGTCATCATCTGCGATACTTCTAAGTTCTTCCTTTGTCTTCTCATCAAAGCAGTCTGACTCAAGCCAGAACTTGTATTCGTCCATGTAACCCATCTTTTTTACCTCCACCATGTAATTATTTTTAGTCGCTACCGCGATCTTCGAATCTATTTTCTGCTGACATTTATTTGCCAGCCATTTCGTTTCTTACCAGTCATCCCGTTTTACGAGAACATCGCCTTCACATTTACCGCAAGCTCGTCAAGCTGCTCTGCCGCATCCTCCTGTGAGTTTCCCTTTACCCCGAGATAGAACTTGATCTTCGGCTCTGTACCTGAAGGTCTCACAAGGAACCATGCGCCATCCGCAAGCTGATAATATATCATGTTGGACTTTGGAAGCACCGCCGCCTCGGACTTGCCTGTCGCTGCGTCTGTCTCTGTTCCAAGCTTGTAGTCGTAGATTTTCTCCACGCTGTAAGTTCCGACCTTCTGCACCGGATTATCTCTCAGCGTCTGTATCATTGACTGTATCTTTGCAGCACCCTCACGTCCGTCAAACTTCATGGTCTGAACCTTCTCTTTGTAGTAACCATATTCCTGCCACAATTCAACCATTCTGTCCCACAGAGTCATGCCACGGTTCTTGTAGTATGCCGCAGCCTCACAGAGAAGCATCAGCGTTCCAACCGAGTCCTTGTCCCTTGCATATGTACCAGGCAGACATCCAAATGTATCTTCAAGCCCGAACACATAATTGTGTTCACCTGTCTGCTCATAAGCCCTCATTCTCGATGCTATATTCTTAAATCCGATCAGGTTGTTGCAGTCACAGAAAGTGTCGTACTTCTTACATATCTCCTTGACCATATTGGTGATAACAACCGTAGTTACAATCGCCGGATTCTCAGGCAGTCTTCCGCTCTGAGATCTCTGCATCAGCACGTAATCACAGAGGATCGCACCGAACATATTGCCCGTAAATTCTTTATACTCATTATTCTTGCTGTCATATCCATACATTCCAAGCCTATCCGCATCAGGATCTGTGACAAGAATCAGCTCTCCGCCGACCTTCTTCGCCAGCTCAAGACTCAGGGCATACGCCTCTGCGCCCTCAGGATTTGGGGACTTTACAGTTGGGAAATTACCATCTTGAACAGCCTGTTCCTCAACGACATGTACATCCTTGAAACCAAGTTCGCTGAGAACTCTTGTAACAGGCTTAAGGCCTGTTCCGTGAAGCGGAGAATATACGATCTTCAGATCTCCCGCCTTCTGAATCTCCTCCGGATTCATGACAAGCTTGTGAAGCTCTCCTATATATGCGTCATCGATCTCCTGACCGATCACATTCAACAGTCCTGCATCTATTGCAGCGTCCTTGTCCATAGTCTTAACCATGGAGAAATCTTCTATATTGTTGACCTCTGCAATGATCTCCTTATCCTGAGGAGATACGATCTGGGCTCCATCATCCCAGTAAACCTTATATCCGTTGTATTCCTTTGGATTGTGGCTTGCCGTTATATTCACGCCGATATTGCAGTGCAGATGTCTCACTGCAAATGAAAGCTCCGGTGTCGGGCGGAGCGCATCAAACAGATACACCTTCACGCCATTTGCACACAGGCAGAGAGCAGTTTCAAGCGCATACAGCGAAGCATTGTTTCTGTTGTCAAATGCTATCGCTGCCGATGGCTCTGATATTCCGATCTTCGCCAGGTAGTTAGCAATTCCCTGTGTTGCCATGCGAACCGTGTAAATGTTCATGCGGTTCGTTCCCGCTCCCATCACGCCTCGAAGTCCTCCTGTTCCAAACTCAAGGTTTGTGTAAAACCTATCTTCAATCTCCGCTTCATTATCCTTTATGTTTACGAGCTCCTGCTTCGTAACATCATCTACCTGATCGCTGCCAAGCCACATCTCGTATCTCTGCTTTGCGTCCATTTTCTACCCCTTTCCTGACCTCACAGGCCACACAGATTTTTCCTTTTTATCTATCCACAATTTATCTTCCGTTCATTTTATTAGGCTATTTTTAGCTAATTTATTGTTATTTGTATAATATATTAAGCAGTTTTTAAATTCAATATTTAATCTTGCAATTTATATCACTTTGTTGCGCAGATGTATATTGCAGCCGTTTTATTATGGTGGTATTAACTAAAAGAATTATATTTTCTGCAATTGACTTGTAATATAACCGACCTTTTTTATTCCTTTACAGAAGCCATTTGTAATCTGCTCAAGATCAACCTGAGCGTTGTAGCCGGATTTGTGTACAGCAAGATCACGGAGGCACAGAAGGATCAGAAGGAGCTCGTAGTCCAGGTGGCATCCAGGGATCTGAAGAGCCGAATGCCGGAGTATGAACTGATCAGGATCATCGGTATACTTATCGATAATGCGCTTGAATCGACCGCCCCATTTGGCACTGCATATCTGTACCTGGACAGCAGGCAGAACCAGATAGAAATAAGAACAAGAAACAAGGGTTCCGTCAAAACCAACGAATTCCGCCAGAATATGTTCTCACCGGGATATACCACCAAAACCGGAGACAGACATGGCCATGGTTACGGTCTCTACAACCTGAAAAAACTGACCGACAAGTACAATGGTAAAATATATCTCGACACGGTAAATACCGACCAGGGAGACTACATACAGTTCGACGTCATCGTATAATGACAGCAAAGCGCCGTCCGGTCACCAGACCAGACGGCGCTTTTTTGTATTTGCTATATATTATACTTATGCTACTCTGCCAGCTTGTTGAGCTTCTCAACAAGTGCTGTCTGGAGAGCTTCAAGCTTTGCATCTGCATCATCAAGGCTTGTTCCCTTGATTCCGTAGTACAGCTTGATCTTTGGCTCTGTTCCTGATGGACGTACACATGCCCATGCGCCATCCTCAAGGTCGTAGTAGAGAACGTTGGACTGTGGAAGTCCTGACTCTGTGACCTCTCCGGTGGCAAGATCTGTTATCGTGTTCTTCTCGTAATCACGAACCTTGAGAACCTTGAGTGTATCGATCTGAGTAAGTGACTCAGCTCTGAGTGAGGACATGATCTTGCGGATCTTCTCTGCTCCTGTAACACCCTTGAGCGTTATTGTGTAGAGGCCTTCCTTGTAATATCCGTACTTCTCATAGAGATCAAGCATGTGATCCCACAGAGTGATTCCCTGGCTCTTGCAGTATGCTGCAGCCTCGCAGAGACACATAACCGCAACCGGAGCATCCTTGTCTCTTGCGTATGTTCCAACGAGACATCCGTAGCTCTCCTCCATACCCATTACGAAATTGTATGAATTATTCTGCTCGAAGAACTTGATCTGCTCACCGATGAACTTGAAGCCTGTTAGAACCTCGATGAGGTTGACATTGTAATCTGCAGCCAATGGATCAGCCATATTTGTGGTTACAATAGTCTTGACCATGGCCGGATTCTTTGGCATGAGACCGCATTTTGTTCTCTCTCTGAACTGGTATTCAGCGATTATAAGTCCTGACATATTTCCTGTAAATGGCATATACTTGCCTGTCTTTGTATCGAGTGCGTATATTCCAAGACGGTCTGCATCAGGATCTGTAGCGAGAACTATGTCCGCATTCTTCTCCTTTGCCAGCTTGAGGGCAAGCTCAAATGCCTTTGGATCCTCTGGGTTTGGATACTCAAGCGTTGTGAACTCAGGGTCTGGAAGCTCCTGCTCAGGAACAATGTATACGTTTTTGAAACCAAGCTCGGACAGGACTCTCTTTACAGGTACAAGACCGGTTCCGTGGAACGGTGTGTATACGATCTTGATGTTCTCTGACTGCTCCTTGATGATCTCAGGATGAATTATCTGCTTCTTGAGTTCCTCCATATACGCGTCATCTATCTCGGCACCTATGATAGTGAGAAGGCCCTTGTCAAGTGCCTCCTGCTTATCCATGGTCTTTACTGTATGGAAATCTGTTACAGCCTTAACCTCTGCGATGATCTCTCTGTCCTTTGGAGCTGTGATCTGCGCGCCATCCTCCCAGTACACCTTGTAACCGTTGTACTCTGGTGGATTATGGCTGGCTGTTATAACTATACCTGCTGTACATCCAAGCTTTCTGACTGCATATGAAAGCTCAGGTGTAGGTCTGAGTGACTCAAAGAGATATGACTTGATTCCATTTGCACACAGGCAGAGAGCTGCTTCTGCTGCAAACTCTGGAGAATACTTTCTTGAATCGTATGCTATTGCCACGCCCTTGTCCTGCGCATTCTGCTTCACAATGAAGTTTGCAAGACCCTGTGTAGCCTTGCGGACGGTGTAGAAGTTCATTCTGTTGGTTCCCGCGCCTATCACACCTCTGAGTCCACCAGTTCCAAATACAAGATCACGATAGAATCTGTCCTCGATCTCAGCCTCATCATCAGCTATGGCTGCAAGCTCCTTCTTGGTGTCCTCATCGAAATAATCATCTGTCATCCAAAAATCATATGTGTCTCTGTAACTCATCTTTCTACTTCTCCTTCTTTTTTCTCATTTAGTATGCCCTTTTATGAACGTTCTGCTGTTTGCGCAATCACTGCTCAGCGCTTCCTATTTTCTCAGGAATTCTAGTGGATCTCCCTCAGCCAGAAAATGTGTCATGAGGTATGCTCCTCTGAGCGACACCTGTTCCTCTGACAGGATTCTTCTGACCTCACCTCGGTCTGCGAGTATGACCTGTATGTCCTCTGTGCTCTCCTTGCTGTCGAGATTTGGTGTTCCTGTAACTGTTCCAAATACAGCACTGCTCATCTCATCCGTAAATCCCGGGCCCATATAGAATGGCCTTCTGTAGAGTTCTTCTCCGCCCTCATATACATCAAGGGTAAGCCCTGTCTCTTCCTTCATCTCCCTGACTGCTGCCTGCGCCGGAGTCTCATCTCCGTCCACCAGTCCTGCAGGAAGTTCATATATATATGTATCGAGTGGGTATCTGTACTGCCTTATGAGCACCAGCTTCGGCTCATCTTCCAGCTTAACCCCATATATAACTATTCCTTCCGGTTTTATATCGTGGGTCTTTATCTTGATGTCGTTCTCTTTATTCCTTGAAGCAAAGTAATAATTGAAGTCTTTTCCAGCCGTGTCAACCGCATCTATATGATAGAGGTTGAGGAACGGATTGTCTGTGAGTTTTTGTACGCCTTTGTATTTCTCTTTCACTTCATCACATCCCTTCTGTGTATTTTAATGTATTCAGCCGACCATACATTCGCAAAACCGCACGGTTCCCGTGTTCTTTCGCTGCTGCGCAGCTATTTTGCTCATTGTATGGGGCGGTGACTCTATTCGAGTCACCACAGGATAAGAACACCTGATTCTTACATGCAAGCATGTCGAATCCGCTGTTCTTATCCTGCACAGCTGAATATTTACCTTTATTCAAAATTAGCATAGTTTTTACAATATATCAAATTCTTTTTTAAGTAATTTTATCATTTTTTAGCTATTTTTAATGTTTTTTAGTATATTTGCGTCATTTTGCCATATTTTTCTATGTGATTCCTGGTTTTGATGCAGCTATGTTCCTCCTGATTCTGAATATTTTTTACTCAAAAAATCCGGACACTTTGATCTGCCCGGATTCCAAAAATGTTATGCAATTTATACTCTACTGATTCTCTGTCGATACCAGTTGATATTCTGCATCTCTCAACCTGCAGTAATAAAATGTCTGTCCAGCCTCCTCTGTGTAGGTTTCAAATACTCCCGTAACGATCACCTCACTCTGGTCCGCCGGGTAACCGCCTGGATATACTGCACCTCCACCAAGTTCAAATTCAAGCCCCTGACTGCAGCATGCCAGAGCGTCAGCTATGAGACAATAATTATAATATTTGTCGGTTATCGGATAATAGGATGCATAATACTTTCCTTCTATCCTTATCGTCTTGCCCTCATATTCCTCAGGTTTTGACATCATCTGATATACCGTCGCATATACAAGATCGCTTCCCATAAGTGTGAGATCCACATCCACACCCTCAGACTTGTATTGCGCTATAACTGAGCTGTCTCCATTCACGACCTGCCCATATGTTGGTTCTGATGTCGCCTCAGTTACAGATGCGGATTCTGTCTCTGTCGTGGTTTGCATCTCTGTTGTGATCGTCGTCTCTGTTGTGGCCGTCGTCTCTGTTGTGGCTCCCACCGACGACTTACTTTCCACATCACCATCGCCTGTTTTCTGATTAAGCACCTTATCCACTGCATTCTGTGTGTTCAAACGACTGCCCGCAGTCTGAGATGCTCCACCACAGCCTGTGATAGTCAGCAACATACTCAGCACCAATATTGACATAATTAATCGCTTAAATCTGTGTCTGCATCCATGCATTCTTCTATTTCTATTCATATACATATTCTTATCTCCTCATCACTTTCCCTGCTATACTGTTAAAAGCAAATATAACCATATCACACGCAACTATCGTAGAACCCACCGGTGTTGAAAATAATATAGATACCAGCATGCCGGTCAAAGTTCCCACAACTGACAATACAGCCGAATATAATACCACCGACCTGAAGCTATACATAACTCGCATTGCCGAAAGTGCAGGGAATACCAGAAGTGCCGTGATGAGCAGGGAGCCCACCAGGTTCATCGCAAGCACTATTATCACAGCGATTATCACAGCTAGAGCCAGATTATATGCCCCTGCATTTTTCCCGATTGCCCTGGTAAAACTCTCGTCAAATGTGACTGCAAATATCCTGTTGTAGAACAAACAGAAAAACGCTATTACACATATTGACATAACTATACACAGCCACACTTCTCCCATTGTCAATGTAAGTATTGAGGTTGAACCAAACAACGTAGAGCACACATCCCCCGATACATTTGCTGACGTGGAGAACACATTCATTATCAGATAACCTACGGCTAAAGCACCGACAGACATCATAGCTATCGCGGCATCCCCCTTAAGCTTCGCATTTTGTCCCGACATAAGTATGAGAATTGCAGCAGCCACAGTCACCGGCATCACTATGATCGTGTTGTTTGTCAGTTTCAGAACAGATCCTACCGCCATTGCTCCAAATGCAACATGCGAAAGTCCATCGCCGATAAATGAAAATCTTTTCAAAACCAATGTTGCACCGAAAAGTGACGAACACAATGCTATAAGAATACCAACCACAAGAGCATACTTAACAAATGGATACTGCATATAGTAAATTAACTTATCAACAAGCTGCACTCTGTCCACCACCTTTCTCGTATTCTACCGAAATGATGTTCCAATATCTGCTGTTCTTATATTCCTCTCTGCTGCCCCAGAACGAGCCCCCATGATTCATATGAAGCACATGTCTGGCGCAATCTATTGCCCTCAGATCATGTGATATCATGATCACTGCCACACCATTTTCATTTAACTGCTGTATCATCTGATAGAACTGGGCCGTTGCGACAGGATCAAGGCCAGTTACCGGTTCGTCAAGCAGAAGAAGATTCTCAGTTGCACACAGGGCTCTCGCCAGAAGGACGCGCTGCTGCTGTCCTCCCGACAAATGCCTGTAACATTTCCTGCGTATATCCCATATTCCAAGTCGTTCAAGTTGAGATTGTGCAAGCTGCTTTTCCTTTCTGCCATAAAAAGGACGTGCTCCGCACTTAGGCAGCGTTCCCGACAAAGCCACCTCCCATACAGTCGCAGGGAAATCCTTCTGCACAGGTGTCTGCTGCGGCAGATAGCCTATATCACGCGATGTCAGATCATCGCCAAACTTTATCTCTCCTGAAACCGGTTTCAGCAGCCCAAGTAAAGTTTTTACCAAGGTACTCTTTCCCGCTCCGTTCTCTCCAACTATACAGAGATAATCTCCCTTGTCTATACTGAAATTAAGGCCTGACGCAACTGCTCTTCCGTCGTACCCGACTGCCAGGTCCTTGCACGTTATATATGACATTTGTTTTCTCCTATAAATCTAAATTTGTTTTATTGTTCAGCAATTAATTCAATGCCTGAGAAAGTACGTTCAAGTTATCTTCCATCACGTTCAGATATGTCTCTCCATCAGCCACATCCTCTGCGGTTACAGACTGCATTGAGTTCATTGTCAGTATCTCCTGATTCTTTGACTCGGTCGCGTTCTTTATCGACTCTGCTATACTGTGATCCGCACCCTCTATCGTCAGAATAACCGGAAGCTTTAACTCATCCACCTTCTGCGCAAGGAATGTTATCGTCTCAAAACCTGCCTCCGACTCAGCACTGCATCCCACAAATGCAGCATAGTAAGTAAGCCCATAATCATCCGCCATATATCGGAAAGGGAATCTGTCGCCAAACAGAATTGCCTGACGTTTTCCCTTAGAAACTGTTAGTTCGTACCTTCCATCAAGATCATTGAGTTCATCAACGTACTTGCCTGCATTCTCCATGTAATCAGATTTATTATCTGGATCAAGTGTCTGGATATTATCCGCCAACACATTCGTCAACGCCACTACGTTCTTGAGTGAAAGCCATACATGTTCATCATACTCCGGGCCTTCCTCTCCTTCCTCTTCTTCCTCTGCCTGCATGCCTGGAACTACCTCTTCCTCTTTGACTGCAGTTCCCAAAGCGTCAAGCATATTTACAACCTTCATATCCTTATTAGTCGCTTCTTTCAGGGCACTATCCACCCAGCCATCAGACTCACCGCCAACATACACAAACATATCTGCGTCAGCTATCTTTGCTATATCCTCTGCAGTTGGCTGATAACTGTGAAGATCCATCCCCTGATCGAGCAGCATAGTAAGCTGAAACTTGTCGGAATCACCGCCTATAATATTGCGGATCCAGTCATACTGAGGAAAAGTCGTACATACAATGCTGTACGCCGCAGCATTTGCCGCATTTTCAGGCGCACTGCCCCCTTTCTGATCAGAATCTGCTGCCGTCATTGATGCTCCGCAGCCACAAAATGCTGAAACAGTAAGTACCGATGCCATAACAAGGACAAATATTCTATTTTTCATAATGATCAATAAACCTCCGAATTGATTGATAAAATTGACAGGCATATTTTGATGCCTATAATTGGGTAAATTTAATAAACTGCCTCTAGATCAAAAAACACCAATAATAAGTATTCGCCCTTATCTTTAGATGTATTTCCAGACGCAATTCTCAGTCAATATCCGTACTTTAAATCAATTCAGCAATTCCACCTTCAGGGAAACGAGCGTATCGGTACAATACTCGTGGGTATACACCAATACAACTCCAAGTGTGAACACACTTAAGAACGCCAGGAACACTGGCGTAGTTGACATTGTCTTTATATTTGAAAGGAACTGTGCAGCCTGCTGCAAATGCATACATATAGGACATTCCCGCCCCGTACAGTCATGCTCCACATTGCGCGCAATATAGCCGTAAGAGAAAAGTACTCCCGATACAAAGAACACTATAAGAATCCATGACATTATTCTCTTTTTACTCATTCTGCACACCTCCTTTTCATTGTAGGAATTTGGGGATATATAGTTTTCGTTGTGACCGTAACGATGCAATCCCATCTGTAACAATCACGTTTAGTTTAGACTACAGCGACTCCACAACGCCTCTGACAATCTTTGCAAATACCACATATCGACGATCTGTCACAGTCGATCATAAATCCATACCTCTCATGAACTCCTTTAGCTATGTGATTCATGGTATCGCGGTCAATATGTATGACTCTTCCGCACTTAACACACTGCATATGAAGGTGTTCATGACAACTATGATCAGCCTTTTCCATTCTATACATACTTGAACCACCATCAGCACTCTGATACTTTATCAATTTGTCCTGGGTAACCATGCGGTCAAGGTTGCGATATACAGTTGTTGTATTCGCATCTATGCCATTCTCATCCAAATACACACTTACATCAGCCGCGCAAAACCCTCTGTCCTGCCTCTCAGTGGCAAATGCCTCTATAGCCTGACTTATTCTCGTTTTATACTCCCTCGCCATAATATTCCTCTTTTTTGAATTTGCAAATCATTTGCATTTTACTGTATAATAAATGGCTTTTAACTTTATGTCAACACTTTTTATCACTTTTCCATCACTACTATCTTGTTTGATATATTGCTGACAAATGGTATTTTGCCAATGACTTTATATACCGGTATGAACTCAGCCATTCCTTCTACAAGACTGTGCTGTTCTATGTATCTGTATTTCGGTATGATCTCCGCCAGCTTCTTTCCATTTGACACGCCCCAGGAAAACCTGGCATGGCTTCCATGGATGGATTTCTCCTTGATATGCTTTGCCATGAACGGAGCCATAGTCTCTACGAGCACCGTAGCATGAGTAAATTTCCTGTCTATTATGTCGAATATTTTCTTCACATCAGCTTCTGTGAGATACATCGTAAGCCCCTCTATGATGACCAGCACAGGTTCACCTGCATACTCTACCATGTCTGCCCATTTGCCGTCCATGGCGGATTCCGCTATCTGGTACACCGGTCCGTCCTCCTGCAGGAACTTTGCCCTTACAGTCATGGTCTCCGGGAGATCAATGTTGTACCAGCCTTTATATCTACCCTCATTTCTATAGCAACGGGTGTCAAGACCACAGGCGATATTCACAACCACAGCACCCTTGTGCTTCTTCAGGAATTCTGATACAAGCTTATCAAGCACTATGGTTCTCGCTATAACTCCGCTTCCCATCGCCAGATCCTTGTCCGCCAGTGAAAAGTCATAATCCAGGCTGTCCACTATCTCTATGGCCTTGCCGTCATATATGGCATGATCCGGCTTTCTTGATTCTTTCGCCCTGGCATAAAGCGTCTGGAGCATCGTCTCCGGGACTCCCGTTATATCTACCTTTGATCTGCTTACTGTATTGTTCTGTGTGCTAACCATTTTCTCATTTCCTCCTGCTTTTTAATTGTGTAAACGCATGAGAGGCGCTGCGCGCGGCGTTTGCGTGCTTCACAACATGTCGTCAAGCGCAGCTTGATGACCTGCGCGCACATCAGTGCGCTTCCTCTGCCGGAATCCTTCCACTTACGTGGGCCCCTCCTTATAATGGAGCAAACGCATGAGAGGCGCTGCGCGCGGCGTTTGCGTGCTTCACAAGGAATCCTCCCACTTACGTGGGCCCCTCCTTATGAAATATAACATTTGTCATGTTTTGTTATGTTCATAAAAATAAGAGGTTCATCATCGATGAACCTCTTTCTTTAAACTCTCTATCAACTTTTCTGTACCGCCTGTGGCATGAATGCCAATCTTTTCTGTCAGATACATTTTCTTCTCCACATCTACATCCTCGTTCAGTATCGCCATGGCTCCTTCAAGCCGCATCTTAGCCAGTACGCGAACCAAAGTCTCATCCGGCTCGCATCCAAGCTGTGACCTGTAATATGCCGCAAATGAATGTCTCATGAACTCCTCAACCCTCTGGTGATAATTCTCATAGCAGCTGCCGTCAGCGCCATGCATGATGATCATTGCCTCTTCCCTGTGTGACAAAAGGAATTGCATCATGATCTTATCTGCATCTACGCCCGTGGCGGGGTTCTCAATCTCCCCCTTCATAAGTTCTCCAAGCATGGCTTCATATTGGTTCACAAGCGGTTCAAGTATCGCCTTGAACAATGCCTCCTTACTCTCAAATGAAAAGTAGAAGGCTCCGGTGGTAACTCCCGCACTCTTGCATATCATTCTAAGACTTGCCCTCTGGTAGCCATTTTTAAGGAATTCCCCTTTACCTGCTTTTTTCAGTTTTTCTATCGTTTCACTGCGCTTGTCGTTTTCCATAACATGTGTTATGTTAGCACAAACTAACTAGTCTGGCAACCTATTTTTTATATGTAATGCTTTTCTTTACGCCCTGGCATTTTTCCTACTATCCACTACACACAACATTCTTTCAGTAACTTTAACGTATTCTTTCGTTCAGGTATTTCCTTACCGTCTCAAGCCCTCCAATCGGCACGCAGAACTTCTGGTCATGATTCTTACATGCCTCATAAGTGTCCTCAAGATCAAACCAGCACACGCCGTCCAGCTCTTCCTTCTGGATCGTCAGGTCTGCTATGTCCACCGGTTTCTGGTACATGAACACAAATGCCACCTCATTGTCCCTGAACATTTTGCCATGAAATTCCTTCTCATACCGGATCCTGAATGTTCCCGCGAAATCAAGATCTGCGGCCTCAGCTTTGATGCCAAGCTCCTCTCCGAGTTCCCTGAGTGCCGACTCCATCGGTTCATCGCCCGCCTGTATATGTCCGGCAGAGGAAGTGTCATACCTTCCGGGAAAAGAATCCTTATCCATCGACCTCTTCTGCAGAAGAACCTTATACCTTCCATTCTCTTGCTTCGCTATCCAGATATGGGCAGTCCTGTGACATATGCCTTTTGCATGTGCCTCGCTCCTCTCCACTGTGTCTCCGGTAGGGTTGCCCTGTTCGTCGCATATATCAAAAAGTTCCATTATAGTGTACCGTCCTTATTCATTCATACATGAACCATTATTGTTTATCAACTCCGATTTGTAAAGCAAACAGCTAACATTTTTCTACTATTCTACACTTTGTATACTTTTATAAACGTTTTATAAAATATCAGTAATTACACTTGATATTGACCACTTTTTAGGATATCCTCAGATCACAATAAGTTACTAAATAAGTCAGCTCTAATTGACACTAACATTATTGAATGTTAGAATTCTTGTATGATATGATTATGGTAACCTTACCATGCAAAATGGGAACTTTAAGAGATGGGTGTTCTACCATATAAAACAAATGAACAATTTTAATATGGATGTTCTACCATACAAAATGGAACAATTTTATGGGAGCCCTACCATGCAAAAAGGTTTTTAAGAGCTGTGCATTTTAGCACAGCTCTTTTATATTCTCAGAAAGGCGATAATGGATATCCTAAATTTTTACTATATTGATTTAAAATACATAAGAAATCTGTCTCGTGCAGATGACAACGTAATGTCAGTCTCCCCTCAGGTAGGTAAGGAGAATCGACCATTTCTTGGAATAATCATTCTTATAAGTGGTCAGAAATATTGCATCCCCCTTACCTCACCCAAAAAGAAATTTGAAAATATGAAAAGTCAGATTGATTTCATCAAAATATTTGACCACAACAGCAGGAAAGATTCTTATGCAGAAACAATTATCCTGGTGTCGGGATCATTCCGATACTATAATCAACAGAGCCAATAAAGTCTACTCTCTCATAACTGATTTTCCCGACAAAAATCGCAACCTTACAAAAAGATGTGTAGACTTTAATAAACTTGAGCAAATTTTATCTAAATACTCAGATGACTAAAATCCCTACACCACCAGCCTCGCCTTCGCCCTGCCGGTTCTGTCCTTTTCCACCACTATCTGCTTGTCAATCTTCTCCTTGAGTTCAGTCACGTGCGATATTATTCCCACCAGCTTGCGTCCCTCGGTCACGCTGACCAGTGCTTTGTATGCCTGTGGCAGAGTCTTTTCTGTATCAAGGGATCCAAAGCCCTCATCCACAAACATGGTATCTATCTGAATTCCGCCAGCCGAGGCCTGCACCTCATCGGAAAGTCCAAGCGCAAGGGAAAGTGAAGCCATGAATGACTCTCCCCCAGAAAGAGACTTAACGTCTCGTCTGCTGCCGTTGTAATGATCCACAACACAGAGATCAAGGCCGATCTGGCTTCGCCTGTCACTGCTGTCCGTCACACGCCCCAGTTCATACTGACCGTCTGACATCTTCAGGAATCTCAGATTTGCACGCTGAATTATCCTGTCAAAATACGACATCTGTATATATGCCTCAAGGTTTATCTTGTTCTTGCCGGATACATTTCCTGAGGCAGTGTCATAGAGCGACTTCACGCTTACATATTTCTTTTCTTTTGCCGAAAGCTCATCGGACTTTCTGCTTATATTCGCCATCGCCGTTTCATTTGCACGGATGCGGCTGTTTCCATCCTGCATGAGAAGCCTGATCCTTCCCAGTTCATCTCTCACTGCGGTTTTATCTTCCTCAAGCTTAGCAAGTTCGAGCCTCTCTGCTGATTCCAGCGTGTCTGTCAGAGCCTTTATCTGCCCCTCCAGCGTCTTAATATCCTGGATCACAGCATTATATCTCTTCTCAGCGGTGTCAAATGAATCCTGCAGTTTCTTTGCTCTGCCAAGAATCTCGTTCATCTTCGTTTCCGCCTCACTCCGATTTCTGAATCTGAGCCCCGCGGCCAGTTCTGTCGCCTGTTCTCTGTCTGAGACAACCTTTGCCGTGAGCGCCGATATATTTCTCTCAAGCTCCGCCAGCTTAACCTGCATCCCGGCCAATGTTTCTTCCTCCTGAGGAAGTTTTGCAGCAAGCTCATCCCTTCTGCTGACCCTTTTGCGTTCAGCCTCGATCTGTCTGTCAGTCTCCGCAATCTTCTCATTATAGTATCCAATATTCTTCTCAACCTTTTCCGGCAGAACATCTATATCCTCCGGATCGTCAAATTTCCTTCCAGCCTGCTCAATAATGCTGTTTCTGATCTCCATGACGCTGGCAAGCTTTACCTTTGCATCCGTAGCACTGGCATTTGCCCTGTCGCGGGCTTTGTCAGCATCCTTCTTCGCATCATCTAACTGTGCATCTGTCGGAGCCTCCTTTGGCAGCGATGCAAGGAGTTTGTGCTCCGTCGCACCGCACACAGGGCACGCCTGTCCCTCCTTCAGATCCTTTGCTAGGATTCCCGCCTGGGCATTCCTGTAGAGCGTGCTCATATGCTCATACATATCCTGCTTTCTGGTATACATATCATTATCAAACAGATACTGCTTCTGTGCTTTGTCTACCGCCTGTTTTCTTCTGCTGTATTCCATGAGCAGTCTACTTATGTCATTCAGATAGTCAACAGCGTCAGCCATCTTCTCCCTCGATGCCGTGATTGCAACTATTTTCTCCCCCGCATCCGCAAGCTGTGTCTGCTCCTGCCTCAGCTTTTCTATGCTCTTCTGTTTGTCTGTCACAAGCATTCTGCCCTTCTCTGCCTGTTCATTTTGCCTTTGCAGGAGCTGTTCCTCGTCTGCAACATTTTTTCGCTTCTCGTCCAGTTTCTCATAGTTTGGAAGCTCGTTATTTATAACTGCTGCCTGCCTTTGGAGCTCTTCCGTCTCTGGGAGCGCTTCCTTTGTCCTGTTTAGCTCTGTCTCAGCAGTAGTTCTGTCATTCTGTACATTTGCAAGCTCCAAATGTGTCTTTTCAAGCTGCACTCTGGCTTTCTCTGTCTGCTGTGCCTTGCCTATCAGCGTGTCAAGTTCCCCGACCCGGGTCTCAAGTGTACCGATCTGCTTCTCATATGAATCCGTTCTTGCCTTCTCCGTTACAATAAGCTTTCCGATGAGTGTGATCACCTCATCAATTGGCATCTGGCCGTCCTTCGCTTTTTGGACACTGAGCCCCAAAGGGTCATCCTCTCCGCAGACTATCCCGGATATATACTGCTCTATACTCTTCTTCATATCGTCGCGTTCACTCTGAAGCCTTCTCGTCTCATCCTGAAGACGCTTCTGCAGAACAAAATACCTTGATGTGTGAAAAAGCTTGCTGAATATCTTCTGTCTGTCCCCGGACTCCGCCACCAACAGTTCCTTGAACTCACCCTGGGCAAGCATGGATATCTGCGAAAACTGCTCTCTGTCCACGCCCAACAATTCCTGAAGATATGAATTTACCTTCGTTCTGTTGGCGATGACCGAGTCATCCGGCAGATACAGTTCTGCAACCGCATCCTGCATGGTAGTTCCTTCACCTTTTTTCTTACGTCTCTCATAGGAAGGATTTCTTTTAACTCTGTAAGTCTTCCCCATATGATCAAATGTCAGCTCAACGTAGGTATCTGTGTCCACATCGGCATACGTTGATCTCATCATCCTCGCATCACGGCTCGCCCCGCTCGGCTCATCATACAGCGCATAACAGATGGCATCGAATATCGTGGTCTTTCCCGCACCTGTATCCCCAGTCACAAGATACAAGCCTTCAGCCCCAAGCTGGGCCATGTCAAGCATCTGGACTCCCGCATATGGTCCAAATGCCGACATCGTAAGATTAAGTGGTCTCATAATCGCTCCTCTCTTTCACAATGTATCGCCCCTCTCGCCTCCGCAAGCGGGGCAGGTCGTCGGAGCGCATTTGAGTTATTCGCTTCGCTCATAAGCGCTCCTCTCTCCATACAGAGTCTATAATATTCTGAACAAAACTCCTCTGTTCATCGCTCATTTCCTGGTTGTTCTGCTTCTCATACAACTCTCCAAACAGATCTATGGGCTTTTTCCCTTCAAGCACAGCGCCATCGTCTATCGTCTGTGTCACACGGGTTCTGGTGTTGTCGTATCCAAGCTTCATCACATTTGGATAGACCGTTCTGAGTTTTCCCAAAGCATCCGGCACGTCATCCTCGTCCGTGAGAACCACATACAGATAATCATCCACAGCCGTCCCCTCATAGTTTCGCCTGTCCATCAGCTCGTCAAATGTTCCCTTTACCTCGCGCAGCTCATGCATCGGAACAAGCGGAACAGTCCTTATCTCTATTTTCTTGTTCTCAGGGATGTCAACAACTGTCACCGATTTGGTGTGGTTAGCCTCCGAAAGTGAATACTTAAGCGGTGTTCCACAGTATCTGACAGTCTCCCTGCCCACCTTCTGCGGCCCATGTATATGCCCCAGCGCCACATAGTCAAATGAGTCGAATACCGACACATCCACATTGTCCAGACCGCCCACATTCTCCTCCGACTCCGAGCGCACAGCCCCGGTCACGAACTGGTGGGCCACAAGGATATTTGTAACCTTCTCATCAACATCCATGTGCTCCACCGCCACACGGCAAGCATCCGTGTAATCATTTATATCATCCGCCTCATCAGGGAATACCGCTCTGACCATTGCCGGCTTCACAAATGGCAGCATGTATATGTTCACCATCTGTCCTTTTCCATCCTCCAGCTTATATGGTCTGACCAACCCATCTCCCATCATGGCTATCTGTGCCGAATCATATACCGGCGATATATGGATTCCACTGAGATCAATCAGACTTGATGCAAATGCCAGCTTGGCCGCCGAATCATGGTTGCCGCTGATGATATATACTTGCAGCTTTCTCTTTGCAAGCGAGGTCAGGAAGCTGTCCAGCAGTTTCACCGCCTCCTCGCTCGGCACAGACTTATCATATACATCCCCGGCTATGATGACTCCATCCGGCTGCTCATTATCGATGATGCACAGTATTTCTTTTAATATATACTCCTGATCCTCCAACATAGAAAATTCATTTACACGCTTTCCTATGTGAAGATCAGATAAATGGATCAAACGCATATGTACTTCCCCTTTAAACAAAACATTCGTTGAAATAATTATAACATCACCGACAATATATCCCAATTATGTTTATCTTAATTTCGGTGATTTCGGTTTCTCCGCTACATGAAATACCATATTCGTCATATACTATGTAATATAGCACTAGTTTTCATCGGAGAACGCTCTATGGCAACTACTAACAAACTCAATTTTTTTCGTTTTTTCTTCATATCGATCCTCGGAGTGCTGCTACATTTCACCTACGAGTGGTCAAATGACAATCCCGCTGTCGGACTATTCTCGGCAGTGAACGAGTCAACCTGGGAACACCTGAAACTTATATTCTTTCCAATGCTCCTGCTGACAATGATTGAATTTCTCTGGGATCATATAAAAGATAAGCCCCTGCCGGAACATTATCTTCCGGCAAGGACTGTCGGTATCCTGTCAGGTATGGCTTTCATTGTGGTCGGTTTCTACACTCTAAATGGTGTACTGGGCAGGAATTATGAGTTTCTGAATATCGCACTTTATTTCGCCGGTGTTATGTATGCATTGAGGGCTGAGAACAGATTAGAATCTAAGCAAATGTGCATAAATGACTACGTTGCCATGACCATCCTGGCTATTCTCGCGGTTGCATTCTTTGCATTTACCAACTATCCGCCTGAACTTGGGATATTTTCGGATCCTACAGCAGATTAACCACACACATCAAAAGCACCACCTGCATTACAAGTATAAGTGGCGCTCCAACCGAGAAATAATTCTTCCTTATCTTGTGCCTAAACACCACCATTCCAAGCAGAGCACCGATACTTCCACCGGCAAATGCCATACCGAGAAGGACCGCTATGGGGATCCTGTATCCTCCCTTGACCGCTCTGTATTTGTCAATTCCGAACATGACAAATGTTATAACACTCACTGCCGCAACGAACCAAAGTGTCCATCTGTATTCCACAAACACATCCCAGAATGCAAAGTTCCATTTGCCCGCCGGTCTGAGCTTCCAAGTCATGAACACCGCAAGCTCTATCACACACACGCACACAGTGAACACTCTCAGCATCATATTTGTCTTGGAGGCCGTCCTGTCACACAACGCAAATGCTATTATCATGCCAGGGGCACCACCGGCAATGGCTATGATCCCCAGCAGAACACTGAGCGCCTTATGGCTTGTTCTCCTGCGTCTCGCAGCCGTCACTCCATCAAGGACAGCTCCTAGTATATTTATACATATCAGATATATGATCAACTTATCCATTATATATACCCACCTTGTCTACTGACATTGTATACATAGTTCCACTCTCCTATATACTTCTACTGATCTGCGATGAGCACCTGCGGCTGAACCTTTCTGATGTTCCCCGCTCTGATAAATGCTACCACAGAGAATAACACGCTCATAAATACCAATGGTATAACCAGTGATATCACGCTTGTACTTAAATTAAAACTGTATATTCCAAATGATTCAAATCCTGCCTTGAAGAATGGCTTGCTGACGATAAGTGCCAGAACTATACCAAGCAGCGAACCCACAACTGCCGTCACGATAAAGCGGACCGCAAGCTGGCATCTGAGTCTGAAGGATGTAAATCCAAGTGCCTTGTATATTCCGATATCCTTCTGCTCACGCATGAGAACCTTGCCACACACGATTATAACCGTGACTATCACGAATACAGCCCCCAACATATATGTGAGCAATGTGAGTCCCTGTATTGCAATGTTGACTGTACCCGCCACTTCTTCAAAATCATCCTTTGCTGAATGTATTGAATACGTGATGCCCTGATTATCGCCATATCTCTTATCTATCTCCTGGATTATCGCATCACATTCATCAGTATTGTCAAGATCATAACATATTCCTTTGCCGCTCCATTCCTCTTCATCTGAACTGCTTTTGGCAGCTCCACTGACACCAGACTCACTTACGGTCTCTTCGCTGGCAAACTTACTATATGCAGCCTTACTAATTGCAAAGTTCTTGCCCATATCATTTGCCGAATCGTATATGCCGGAGATCACCATCTTCCTTGCCACGCCGCCGCGCTTGACTGTGACTGTGTCACCTACGTTCATGTGAAATCCATCAGCCACATACTGGGTTATCAGCACTTCATTGTCATATGTGCAGGTTCTTCCCTTTCTTATCGTGTTGATCATATCAGGGTCCTCCAGTATATAACAATACATCTGCACATCATCGAACAGAAGGTACTCGCTGGACATTTGATATTTTCTATACGCTGTGTGTTCTGATATAACATTCTCTATATCCTTCTGCGTATCCTCATCGACAAACGAAGCAGTCAGGTCATACTTCGTGACTGAAAACATATCCACCAGCATATTCTGTGAATTAAACCAGCGCATCATATCGTTCATAAGTATCATGAACATGGCAAGTATAGCAGTCACTATGATGGCTGCGGCATACTGTTTCTTCTCAGATATAAACTGTCTGTATGCAAGACTCACACCAAGTTTCTTGCCTGAGACCGGAAGCTTCAGAACGCTTGAGAAATGCACACTGTCCCGTCCACCTCTTATCGCCTTTATAGGTGTGGCCTCGGATATTCTCCTTGTCTTCAACATGATAAATGCTGCTACTAGAAGCAGTATCGCCAATATGACACACAGCACAAGTCCTACATTAATATCAGACGGAACTTCAAGTCCTGAAGAAGATCTTGTGGCACTATTTATAATTTTTAGTATCGGAATGGCCAGTGGTATTCCAGCAAACAGTCCAGCCGCCACAGTGCACATATACCCGGCAAGCAACGCCAGCTTCACCGATGCATTTGTCATTCCGACCGCTTTGAGTATTCCTATGTTAACAAAATCCATGTCTATGCTGCTGCCGATGTTGTGTCCTAGAACTATCATAGCCGCCACCAGAAGCAGCACAACAAATATAAGCAGCACCGCGGAGAATACCTTTGTCATAAGAAGCATGTAATTTCCCGCCTGCTCCTTTGATAAAGTTATCCAGCAATATGACGCGAAATCACTCACATTATTCAGTTCTCTCTCAAACTCCATCTCCGTGAGGTCCAGGCCCGGCTTTTTATCTATTATGATAAGCTTTGACAATTCAAAGGATCTCTTGTCATCTTCCAGTCCGCTTCTATTATCTTCCGCAGCCTTTGCCTTGAGATCCGCAAAATCCTCATCTGAGATCAATATCGTCTTTATTCCCATGACCGAAGATCCCATATATGGATCCTCGAAAAATGACGCAACTTTGAAGGTATAAGAACCGTTATCATTGCCCAGCTCGACTGTATCACCAATCTTGCAGTCATACATACCTATGAAACTGAACGGCACACTTACCTCACCTTTTTCAAGCCGGCGATCTGTCATTTTGTTATCCACATCATACTGATCATATGTGAGCACGCTGTCTGTATCATTCAAAACGAAGCTGCTGTTTCCGCCTTTTCCATTGCAGTCCTTAAGCAGCAGATATACAACATCAGTTGCTTTCACTTCCTGCACTGCATCACATTTGCCAATATTCTTTATTATCTTGTCTGCACTTGTTCCATAGGCATCCAGCCTGTTCTCCCCGTAAAGTGCGGCAAGCATACCTCCATAACCAACCTCTTCCATAGCTTCCGAATCATGCCTTATGGAATTCGTGTAGTAAGAAAGCACTGAACAGAATGCCAGAGAAATGATAAGCATGAGCACGAACACACTTATATGCACGCCCTTGTTTCTTCTCATATTTCCTCGAAGCACCATCATGATATATCTCATCCCGGCACCTCCTACCACTGCATGGAACCAAGCCATGCATCTATCTGGCTCTCACGGCTCTTGCGATCTTCTTCAATATATTGTGACAGCTTCAGCTCACCTATGATCCTTCCGTCCTCTATGTAGATGATCCTGTTCGCCCTGATAGCAGCCCTCACATCGTGGGTAACCATGAGTATGCTCTGTCCCTCCACGTTGAGCTCGGTGAGAAGGTCCAGCACATCCTGGGTATTCCTGCGGTTTAATGCGCCTGTCGGCTCATCCGCGAAAAGGATACCCGGACTGTTGATGACCGCTCTGGCAATAGCGCCCCTCTGTGCCTCTCCGCCGGACACCTGTGCCGGAAGTCGGTCAGCAGCACTTTCTATATTCATCTTTTTTATGAGTTCATCAGCCCTGTTTTCAGTCTCTTTTGTTCTCGTATCCTTATTCATATAACCCGGCACAAGTATGTTCTCTCTAATGCTGAGGTTACTAACAAGATGTATCTGCTGAAACACAAATCCAAACTCATACACCCTGAGTTCTGCCATGCGCTTCTCATTGTATTCTGTTATATCCTCGCCATCATATATGACCTTTCCCGAAGTCGGTCTGTCCATCCCGGACAGACTGTAAAGCAGTGTGGATTTTCCCGAGCCTGACGCTCCCATGATGACTGTAAAATCTCCCTTATAGATATCCAGATCCATGTTGTTGAGCACATGATTCTGCACGCCCTCACTGGAAAAGCTTTTGCAAAGATCTCTTGCCTGAAGTATTATATCTGCCATTTTTCTCTCCTTTTTATAGTTGTAGCACGGGGGCATTCAGACATCCTCTACAGATCTTCACCTCGCCACCGTGCTACAACCATATCACCCTATTTATTAACAAGTCCTTAACAAACCTTTCTTGCTGCAAAATATAACACTGCCTCCAGGCCATCAGCATGATTTACAAGTTCCACATCTCCGCCCATTCTGTCCATGAGATAATGGACAATAAATAGTCCAAGGCCCGCTCCAGGTTCATCACCGGAGTTTTCCCCTCGATAAAACTTCTCATATATGAACGGCATATCCTTATCCGGAATTCCTGTTCCATGATCCTTTATGGACAGCCTGTATACCATATCAGCGCCGCTCACATGGACATTCCTTGGAAGTTTTTCGGGCGATATACATTCCGTAACAATACTTATCTCTGTGTCTCTGGCATACTTAGCGGCATTTGACAGTATATTTTCTATCACCTGAACCACTCTTCCCGAATCTGAATGCTCAAGCACTGCCTCGGTTATATCTCCATTCACCACGATATCCATTCCGAGACCTATATCTGACAGGACCTGTTCCAGCAGAGGTTTTATCTCAACCTTATCACTCTTCACCACCAGTCTGTCCAGATCATGCAAGGAATGAATAAACATGTCATTCGTTATGGACGTAACCTCATCACATTTCTTCATGATGACCGACGCATACCTCTCCCTGCGCTCCTGGGTGGCATCCATATTCATGACCAATGCCTCCGCATATCCTCTTATAGATGCGATCGGAGTCTTTATATCATGTGACAGCGTGGCTATAACTGTCTTGTTGTTCTCTATCGCTTCCTGCTCTCTACGCCTTGCATGCACTATCTCCGTTCTCATATGGTCAAATGCCCACGTGAAGCTTCCGAACATATTTACCCGTCTGTACTTAAGTTCGGTGTCCATATCCCCTGCTGCCAGATGTGATGCATAATCCTCCAGCTCGTCAAATGGCCTGAGAACACACACGTATATGTACAGGAATAATACAATCACAACACACAAGACAACGATATACATGATCACTATATTCCTAAGTCCTGACTTGCCGGTATCTATCTTTTGTTCCCTGAGTTCATTCATTACAGCGTCAAGCTTTTCGTCAGCATCTGTGGATCCCGAATCATAAAGTTGTTTCACTTCATTCAGTTCCACTATATACTGCCCATATTCATCATCTTTTATCCGCCGTGTCTCGTCCTGCTTCTCCCTGTAGAACAGCCAACCAAAAACTATGGTTATAGCGCACATGAACACGATCAGCATTTTTATTATATTGCTTCTTACTGAATGTCGCTTCATATAAACTCCCTATAGCTGCCAAGTGGACATCCACCTTACAAGCTCATATTATTCTCACTGTCTTTGTCTATTCACTATCTCCCAGCACATATCCCGTTCCCCATACCGTACGGATAAGCTGCGGATGTGAAGGATCTGTCTCAAGCTTTTCCCTGAGCCACCTTACATGCACCGCAACCGTGGATGGCTCCACATCGCTGTACACCCCCCACACGGCACTCATGATCTGTTCCTTGGTCAATACCCTGCCTCTGTTCTCCGCCATGTATACAAGCAGGTCAAATTCCTTCGGCTTCATATCCACATTACTTTTGTTTCTGCTCACAGTCCGTGCGTGCCTGTTGATCTCTATCTCGTTCCCGTCTGTGTTCAGGGTCAACATCTCAGACTTATTGTCATCAACACCATAAGTTCTCCTGAGTATCGAACGGATACGAGACATAAGCTCTTTCAGTGAATACGGCTTTGCGATATAGTCATCTCCACCCATATCAAGGCCATTCACCTTGTCATCCTCACTCGTCCTTGCACTTGCAAATATGATTGGCACCTGCGAAGTATGCCTGAGTTCTTTACAGAATGAGAAACCTGTACCATCGGGAAGATTGATATCCAGAAGTATGAGATCACATTTGTTATCTGTCAGCACTTCATATGCATCGTCTATGCTGGCTGCGTACAGAAAAGCATAGCCGTTGTCCTCCAGCATATCCTGTATCAGCATAGACAGATCAGCGTCATCATCCACTATAAGTATTGTTCTCTTGTCTGTATGCTTTTCTGTCATCCTATACCCTCCAATATCTTCACTGTAGACAATTCATATTATATGACTCTAAACTGCCCACATATCGTCTGTAATATCATCCACAAGCAGTGCATACAGCCAACTATTTTTCTTTATTCACCAGCATGTCATATGTAACACCATATTTCTCCGCTATGTCACTGGCATATGATTTACCAGCAGGTGGCGCTATCTCGATCTTGTAAGATCTTTGTGAGCCCTCGTTGTGTACGATCAGCGAATATACCTTGCCCTCTGTACGCCCTTCATTCATCTCATCCACATCAAAGCCCAGCTTATGCATATGCGTGTTGTATATCGTTCTCGTTCCCTTTGTCAGAATAGCTCTCACGGAATCCCTGGCTATATAATAGCCCTCCTCAAATGATGTGGTTGAAAATGTCTCATTGAGAAGTATGAGACTGCGATCATTCGCACCGTCAAATATCTCCCTGAATCTCTTGCACTCCTCACCAAGTCTTCCAAGATCCAGGGTCTTGTCTTCGTCAGCAGGGAAATGTGTAAATACGCAGTCCACTGGAGCAAATTCAAATTCATCACCTGGGATATATATACCACCCTGAGCCAGTACAAAAAGCTGGCCTATCGTCTGGGTTATAGTCGTCTTGCCGCCTCTGTTGGCACCTGTGAGGATATACACTCTGTGCTCGCTGTCAAAGTCCAGATCATTGGTCACTATGTGATCCGACTCCTCCGTATCAAATGCCGCAAGCTTGATATTGTATACGCCACGAGCCTTCATATAATATCTGCTCTTGGAATTGGCTTCCTTAGATGTACCTGCGTCCGGCTGATATGCAGAGTTCACAACCCTTGCCTTGGAAAATGCTGCGCCGCGTTTCTGCAGTTTTTCTATGTACTCAGCCCATCTTATATAGTAAGTGAGCTCAGGTATGAGATCCGTCATATCAGTTATGGTAATCGACACATACTTATTTAACGTCTCCCTCATCCTCTTGACAATTCTTGTTATGAGCTTGGTGACTACCCTGTCTGTATACCGCGTAATATCTTTGGATTTGTCAGAATCAGGAATACCAACCATTCCTGCCGCCAAGTTATTTGCACCTCCAGTTACCACTCTTCCCTGAAGTTCCTGCTGAAATTTGGATAATGCTTCATTTACCGCATCTAACGGCTGAAATCTGAAGTCACTCTTAGCGTCGAGGTTGTCACTTATCTTATCTCTGGACATCAAATGACCGTAGAAATTGCTCAGCACACCGCCCCTCGTAAATTGCTTACTATTTACAGATATCAAGCCAACGCCATCAGCCTCATATCTGCTGTTCAGATTAACTCCTATAGTTATACTTCGAACCTCACCACTCACCTTTTTCAGCTCTGATATGTCCTTCTTCAGCTCACTGAAACCGTTGTCCTCATATATATTCTGAACATACTCCTTAAGACCTGTAAATCCCTCGGAATGCAAGTTTTTATCCTTCAGGCAGGAATATAACGAATCTACGCATTCTATGTAATCGTCTATCTCATCAAGTCTGTGCATAAGATCCCATATACCTGAATTCTCATCATAATCGCGTTTAAAGCTGCCGTAATCCTTGAGAAAGCTTATCTTCCCAAGAATCTCCATCATGTCGTCTCTGAGTTTTTTATTTCCAATTATGTCGTCAAACACACCACCTCTGTACTTTGTAACAGATGGATCTGCATATATCCGTGACATAACTCCCATTATATAATTCTGTTCAGACTCATTTGCCGACAGTTGTCTGCATATCATATCAAGCCCAAGGTCATGCATGACCACAGGGCTCAGTACCCTAAATGAATACTCACCATCCGGTACCAGAAGACTGTATTTTCCTGTTGTATTTTTCCCCATATCTACACCTTTCAAGTAATGCCTAAAGCCTGTCAATCCAGCTCATACCATATATCTTCCGCCAAGCTCAATTCTAATTTCTGCCTATCACCTTCATATACGCTGAAACCATCTCCACGACGCCGTCCACGCCGAGCTTCGCCTCATCAAGGCACAGGTCATAATGTCCTGAATATCCCCAGTTCTCTCCTGAGTAATAGTCATGATAGCTTCTTCGCTTGGCATCAGTCTCCTCCACAAGACTCTTTGCCTTTGATTCTGATATGCCATGCTTGTCCATTATCCTCTTTATTCTGCTGTCTTTATCTCCGCACAGGAATATTCTCACTGCATCGTTCCTGTTCTTGAATGCAAAGTCCGAGGCTCTTCCCACTACAACGCCATCCTGTCCGTCAAGCAATCTCTCAAGTACATCCTCCGGGGTCTTTCTTCTCTTCACGACAAAGTCATCTGACACCGACTGCATCATAGAATCTATAGCCTTCTCTCCAAAGAAAAACGGATATTTGTCATACACACCCTTCTCCTTTGCCAGCCTTATTATCTCTTTCTTTGTGTAACAGGCTATACAATATTTTGAGGCAAGTCTTGCTGCCACCTCATCGCCGTCACATCCACACTCTCTGCCTATTGTAATTATCATTCTGTGCACCTCCACTCGTCATTCTTATATAATAGAAATGTCTCATCTCTATAACTCATCAAACAATACACCCCCATTATATTACAATATAGCTGCAGCTGCATCCTATAACTTGCAATATCTACCTCTTTAGAATCCCCGTTCCATACATACGAAATGCTTATCAAAAAGATCACACTCTCCAACCGTTTCAAAACCAATCTTGGCGTATGTCGAAAGCGCCACCACATGTCCTTCTCTGACAAGTATATGAACGCCCTTCATGCCTCTGCTTTTCAGGACATCACAGGCATAGTTCATCATAGTCTTCGCAATTCCCTGTCCCTGCATATCCTTCCTGACGCACAGCCTTGAAAGTTCTCCCGATGGAGCCAGATCTGCTCTCCAGCACGTAAGTGCCTCAACAGCATCGTCGTGATCTATGGATATTGTAGCTACAATCTCTTCTTTGTCATTCTTCATAACAAACAGATCCTCGTTCTTCAGGTCAAATGCTATGGTATTCTCGTCAGGATAATTCTCGCTCCACTCACACGGTCCACCTATCATGGCGTGATAGAGCGAGAGCAGTTCTTCTTTGTCTTTTGGTGTTGCATTTATTATCTTCATATGTCTGATCCTCTTTCTAAAAATGATTACAACAAATCAAGCAGTTCTTTATTGTATATACTATCATCCAGTTCTGGTTCATTCCAATCTGACGCACACATCTCTGAGAATCTTAGAACTGCATTAGCTATCTTAAAATCATCCTCATCTGTACTAAGCAATAGTTTTAACATCGTATATATTTTATTACAAACATCAATATTAATTGCTTTCATACAACTATCCGGTATACCTCTAAAATAGTCTTCCCCTTCGCATTCCCCCGCATGTACATCCTCTATCTTTCCATTTCTGTATACAGCCACACTTAATGCTTTTGCCAACCTTTTCAACACAATATCTCGTATAATTCCTTTTCTTTCAATAAATTTTATTTCTTCATCCGTTTTTAATTTCTTAATCTCGTTTACTACTTCTTTTTCATACAAACTGTATATAGTTTCAAATACCATTATCTTCATACCTCATTATTGTCAATCTATTGTTAATCATAAAGTAATCTATCACTTTCTTTTTAAACGTATCGATTTCGGTCCCTTTAAGATGAATAATATTTTTCTCACTCCACTATTCCCTCACCGTATCCTGTGAAAAAATACTCCTTAAGCAGAGTTATTATCACCTTCTGGCTCTCCCCGCTATGTGTGATTGCATAGTATCTTCTGCCAAACTTCGCTTTCCGCTCTTCCTCACGAATTCCAATCTCCGCCCCTTTTGAGGTAACCCGCTTCGTCTTGCTGCCATCATCCATGTCCAGTTCTTCAATGTAGCCATTTTGCTGTAGCAGACCATTAATAAATGCCGCTGTCAGCTTTTTCATGCCTGTGATTCCCTGTTTCTGATTCAGTTCATTTATACGATTCGCCAGCTCAGAAACAATACATTCATCGACGATCTCCACATCATCAAGCATGTTCGGATCAATATAGAACTCTTTCTTCCTGACTGTTTTCTCTTTTCTGCGCTGCTTTTCCGATTCCACACCTTGTGTCCCTAAGTCACCAGGATTGTCAGAATCCAAAGCTTCCGCTTTCATGCTCTCCACATATTCCGTATGTGCAAGGCAGAATTCGTCTATAATCTCTGCAAATGTCTCTCCATAACTCTCCGTCTTCTGCACTCCCATACCATATACGTTCTTCATATCCTCACTGTTTCTCGGCAACTTAATGCACATATCCTTGAGAGTCTTATCCGAACAAATGATAAATGGCGGCACATTCTGCTTCCTTGCGAGCTCCAGGCGTCCAGCCCGGAGAAGTTCAAACAGTTCCATTCCCTCATCTGTCAGATCAGCCATCACCGCCATCTTTTTCACAGCACGTTTGTCTGTTATGTATGACTGCTCAGTCTCTTCCTCCGTCACAACACAATTACTGCATTTGTCACATGTGCAAGGGCTTTCATCTCCAAAATACCTCAGTATATACTGTCTCAGGCACTGATCCGTTTCACAATAACGTATCATTTGATTCAGCTTCCGCTGGTCATTTGCCCGCAGTTCATCATCGTCTATGCCTGCATTTGCAGAACTGACCTTATGTTCCAGCAAACGCTTGTTTATCATGATATCCTGCTTTGAGAAGAACAGTACGCACTCCGCTTCCTCACCATCACGTCCGGCTCTTCCAGCCTCCTGATAGTAATACTCAAGGCTCTGCGGCATATTATAATGAAGCACATACCTCACATTTGACTTATCAATACCCATGCCAAATGCATTTGTCGCCACCATCACACTGAGCCTGTCATATGTAAAATCCTCCTGACTCCTCTTGCGCTCCTCCATCGATAATCCGGCATGATACCGACCGGCAGATATTCCATGTGCCACCAACAATTCGTGTACCTTCTCCACATTCTTCTTGGTAGCACAATATATGATCCCGCTCTCTCCCTCATGTCTCTTGACATAGTTCAATACACTGTTGTCCGTCTCACGTCCGCCTTTCCTGTTCACAACCTTGAAGAACAGATTCGGTCTGTCAAATCCTGTGACAATCGTGACAGGAGATTCAAGTCTAAGATTCTGGACGATATCCCGCCTTACTATATCTGTTGCTGTAGCGGTAAACGCACTCACAACAGGGCGCACTGGCAGCTTATCTATAAAATCCGCTATTTCCAGATAGCTTGGTCTGAAATCCTGTCCCCACTGGGATATGCAATGAGCCTCATCAACTGTCACCATTGCAAGACTTGCCTTGCCGGCAAAATCCAGAAACTGCGCAGTGCCAAGTCTCTCCGGGGTAACATACATGAGTGTATATCTGCCCTGTCCGGCATATTCCAAAGCTTTTCTGATCTGTCCTTCTGTCAATGTACTATTGATATACGCAGCGTGAACTCCCGCCTGGTTCAGTGCCTTAACCTGATCCACCATGAGTGATATGAGCGGTGAGATAACTATTGTCACTCCCCTACCGGCAGCTCCCATCAACAAAGCCGGCAACTGATAACAAAGCGACTTACCGGCTCCGGTTGGCATAATTCCAAGCACATCCCTTCCTGCAAGTATTCCATCTATAAGCTCCTGCTGTCCTGATCTCAGACTGTCATATCCAAAATAGTGTTTTAATGTCTCCTGTAAATCCAATCTATGTCCTTTCCGCAATATAACTGTTGACTTTTCCTGTAGCATGTTTTATTCTTATTCCATTAAGAAATGGGTTTTCTACTGAGTAATGTCATCTGACTGGAAAAGGCTACCCGTTTCTTTTTTTATATTCATAATATCGTATAAATATTTTTTTCCATCCTCGCTATGCCTTATAATCATTGCCACATGATAAACATTATATCTTATTACTTCTCTACGCTCACTGTACACAGGCAAAGCAAAGCGGGATTCATACCTATACCAACCATATTTTGCATCTTTTTCGTGCTTTTTCTTCGAATTTTCTGTATGCCGTTTTTCTGTTGCAATTTCAATAAGCTCTGGTATTCCCTGGGCGGCATTCGCTTTTGCCTTAGCATTTGCACCTTTCAATACTCTGGTATATTCTGAATGTGCATACTCATCCGGCAAATCAGCCCCTATATAAATCTCATCTTCCGTATCTGAAATCAAATAAAATTCTCCAACAAATCTTTTTAAATATGCTTCCACATCGTTCCACTTTATTGATTGCTTACCCATAAAAATAATATCATTGATAAACACAATATTATTCCCATCCACATCCTGTATAACGGCAACATTTCTCTGTGGTGTCCCGGTCGCTTTTCTCTCTGTCTTGTCAATAAGCTCCATATATCTGAGCATATGCTTTCTCACATAATTATCCGATCTGCGATAACACTCAATGAGATATTTCTCATCAGCACTATAATCGACGCTGCTGTTCTCAGCCCCGTCTTCTCCAAGAAGCTCTGCCAATGACATGTCAAGTGCCTTACAGATAACAACCAGCTTGTCCGCCTGTGGATTGATCTTCTTCTTTTTCCAGTCATTTATCGTGCTGGTTGAAATCCCCGTTCGCCTCGAAAGCTCTGACTGGCTCATACTCAGTTCGTCAAGCCTTGCAAATATCTTCTCATATACCTTCAAAATATGTCCCCCTGCTTCTTCCGACTTTTCGGACATTGTATCATATATTCACCCTTGCTGCAATATCTAAGGTTTGATTTTCACTATCTCTGTGATATACTGATCTCAGTAAAAGAGTGATTGTACAAAGGCGCACAAGCTCCCCACGGGGCAGTGCGCCTTTTTTATGTCTTTTAGGAATTACAAATATGTATGTAGCAAATGAAAGGGATTACAGATATGAAACTTGAAAATTATGAAGTACATCTGCCTAGCTACTCGATAGGCAGCACTATCTACAGCAAGATCGGACCTGTATGTGAATCTTACGGTCGCACCGTGCTGGTAATCGGCGGGGAAAAAGCTCTAGCTGCCGCCTACCAAAAGATAGCTGCGGCTGTCGCCAAGACAAAACTTACTATAATTGGAAAGGAACTGTTCGGAGCAGACTGTACCTACGACAATGTGGAGCGTCTTCGCGCACTCCCTGTCTATCAGCAGGCCGACATGGTATTTGGAGTCGGTGGCGGCAAGGCACTGGACACAGTCAAATGCCTGTGCATAACTGACGACAAACCCGTATTTACATTTCCAACCATCGCATCCAACTGCTCTGCCTGTACATCGGTATCCATCATGTACAATCCGGATGGCACATTTTTGAAGCCGCACTTCTTTATAAGACCGGCCATGCATGCGTTCATAGACACCGAGATAATCGCCAAGGCGCCAAGCTGCTATATGTGGGCCGGCATAGGTGACACCTATGCGAAATACTACGAATCGACCATATCCTCCAGGGATGAACGCCTGGAACATTTCACATCGATTGGAGTTGCCGTAAGCCGTATGTGCCGGGATCCACTGCTGTCCTACGGGCCCAAAGCATTTGCCGATCATCAGAAAGGGCTGTGCACGTATGACGTTGAACAGGTCATCCTCTCCATAGTGGTGACCACCGGCATTGCCTCTATCTTCCTCACAAAGGACTGCACCCCGGACTACAACAGCGGTCTGGCCCACGCCATATTCTATGCGCTGACCAATTACCCTGTCATAGAGAAAAATCATCTTCACGGTGAAGTTGTAGGATTTGGCGTCCTGATCGCACTTATTGTTGATGGACAAATGGATGAATTCGAGAAAGTATACGAGCTCAACAAAGCCATACATCTCCCGGTATGCCTGAATGACATAGAGATCACGGAAGAAGAGTGGGAAGAAACCATGAATCGCATACCGGATATGTCCGATGTGGCACATTATCCATACAAGGTGACAAGAGATATGCTGGTCAAGGCTATGAACGAACTTGATATGAGGAACAAAGAATAAGCTGATATTCAATGACAGGAGAATCACATAATGGAGAAATCAACGCAGTCGAAAAGTAAATATTCCATAATATTAGGAGTTGCCTTTGTGTGGTTCACCACCCACTTTGGCGGCGGCTTCGCATCAGGCGCCCAGATATACAGCTACTATGTACGCTATGGAGTCTGGTGTCTCATCACGCCAGCCATCGCCATGATCTACAATGCGGTATTCTTCGCATACTGCCTGTATTTTGCAAGAAAACACGAAGTCTATGACTACCGTTCATACAACAATGCCCTCTATGGCAGATTTGCCCCTGTATTCTCAAATCTCTTCGAAGTGCTGTACATCTGTGTCATGTGTGTCGCGCCTGCAGTGGCATTTGCTACAGGCGGCGCGACCTTGAGCACTCTGACAGGTCTGCCATATCTTGTCTGTACACTCGTCATAGGCGTATTTATATTCATAGTTGCCATATTCGGAACTGACCTGGTGCGCAGAGTTGCATCCGTTTTATCCATATGCATCATCGTCGGACTGCTCATCGTGTACATTCCGAATATCATCGCGAGCTCACATGAGATCAGCCAGACCGCATCGACCATGAACTCCGACGCATTTCCTCTTGGCAAGGCACTTTACTCCGCATTCCTGTACGGGACTTTCCAGCTTGCAAATGTAGCTGTATTCGTGCAGCATGCCAGATCATTTGACAAACCGAAGGACGCGGTAAAAAGCATGGGAATAGGATGCGTGATAAATATAATCATGATGACCGTTGTCGTTCTTGGAATAATGACTGTGGCATCAAATCCTGACATGGCAAAACAGAGTGTGCCTACTCTGTTCATGGTTCAAAGCGGCGTGGGCAGTCGATTCCTGACACCGCTCATCTCCGTTCTTATAATACTAGGTGCCGTGTCCACTGCGGTGAATATGGTAGCCGCAATGGTCGCAAGAATTTGCAATAAAAAACCTGCTAAACCTGCCATCAGTCCTGCTGCAGGCTCAGCCCGAATAACCCGCAAAGAGATCATAGCTGCGCTGATCTGCTGCCTTGCCGACTTTGGAATTGCGCAGTTCGGCCTGCTGACACTCATCCAGAAGGCTTACAGTTTCCTAGCCTATCTGGCAATTCCTGTTATTCTGATTCCTTATGTAGTCAGGATGATATGGGAAAGGACTAAGAAATAGCCTCCAGAAAAAGCATTGCCTCAATCGCCGGTGTCTTTGAAGCATATTCGGTATTTTCTATGCCATTGGTAAGCAACAGCCGTTCCCAAAGCTTAGGATAATTTGCGAAATCAAATGTATTGTCATCCAGTATCACGTATTCATCTATCTCGGGATGTTCCGCCAGATAGCTCTGAATGCCCTCTCCTCTGCCAACCCAGACATCGGTTGTCTTTCCAGACAGGCTTAGTCCAAATTTTCCCAGCATAGATACAAGATATGAGAAGTCATCCCCGTCTTCTCTCATAAGCTTCCAATCTGAAGTCAAAACGATCTCCGCATCTCCAAACTGTTTTAACGCCTTTTTCAGCAGCCTCACTCTGGACTCATCTATCCCTGTTCTCCCACTGGGCGCCCCCACAACTGTCGTCCGGGTATTCAATACACCATCTATGTCCAGAAACAATGCAAAGCTCATATGACTTCTCCTTTCTTGTGAATGCCAGCACATATATAATGCGCTGGCATTTACCATTTATAAATCTCTCTTATCAAGATCAATTTATATCATATACACTTCTAAGCCTCAGCTTATCCACGCTTCCACTTATAACCTTTACAGTCTTTGAATCTGCATTCAGGTCAAAATAGTTATCCGACAGGATAAGATCCTCATTCTCGTTCAGGATCTCCACACTCTTCGCATAAGCATCCGCACTGACTGTGATATAGTCGCCATCCACTGTCGCCTGCAAATGAGGCTCCTCGTAGCAGAAATACTTCGGATATGAGAATATGACAGTCCCCTCTGATATTACCTGTCCTTTCATGCTTGCCTGATAGCTCACATACTGGTGGTAAATGTCGATACCAGGAAGTTCAACCTTGTCAAGCCATACGCTCGTCAGCGCTGGCGCAGTGATTTCCTCCTCGTGAGATTCAAGAACACTAGCTGACGCATCCCTCAACTGCCAGGACACAAGTATTTTCTCTGTGTTCATGGTTTCATTTGCCACGCAGAGGCGTATGGACTTCGGGAATTCAAATGGAAGTCTCACCAGCTCCTGTCCACTTCCAAGCATGCCCTCCTCTTCACAGGAGATCATGATCGGAGCAAAGAAACGTCTTGCATAGTAGTGAAGTGCCTTTAAGCGCTGGCAGTAATCCACACTGGACCAGGATGCAACCGGCCAGCAGTCGTTGAACTGCCAGTACACTGCTCCCATGCACCTGTCATCATTTCTGTTTCTTCGAAAATGCTCGACGCCATACCTGATAGCATCCGCCTGCAGAAGCTGCGATGCGTAGATAACCGTCTCGAAATCAGATGGATATCTATATGTCTGCTGCATATAATTCATTATCTTTCCATTTGCCGAGCCATTTCTTTGATGCCGCTCCATAATGTATGAAAAGATATTCATATCACGCTCATCATCCGTAAATGTCTCAACAGTCTTCTTTGAAGGAAATGACTGGAAACCGAATTCGGAAAGATATCTGAAGCAAAACTTTCTGTACTCAGAAAATGGCTTATCACCATGCCACACAGCCCAATAATGCACATCTCCGCGGTTCTCGTCTCTCGGATCATCAAATGAACCACCTGAGGACGGGCTCGCTGGCCAATAAAATACCTGTGGAGCATACTGCTTCATGATCTGCGGGAGAATTCGCTCGTACATAATAATATAGTCCCGAACCTCGCTGTCCTTGCTCACCCATTTTCTCTCCTTAACAAACTGCTCCATCTCATTATTGCCACACATAAGCCCGAGTGACGCATGATGGCGGATCCTCTTTAAGTTGTCAATAAATTCCGCGGTGATATTTGCCTCAAATTCTGGTGTGAGATCGTAGACAGCACACGCAAACATGAAATCCTGCCACACCACAAGTCCCATCTCATCACACATATCATAGAACCAATCGTCAGGATAATATCCACCGCCCCACACTCTTATAGAATTGAAGTTCGCAAATACCGCCTTCTCAAGCAGAGTCCTTGTAGTCTCAGGTGTCACACGTCCAAGAAGATGATCCTCCGGAATGTAATCGGCACCCATGGCAAATATATTTACGTCGTTTACGCAGGTGGCAAAGCTCTCACCCCATTTGTCCTTTGTGCGGTCCATGGTTATTGTCCGCAGGCCGATCTTTCTCGTCCAGTTGTCAACCACCGTACCATCATCTTTCACAAGGTCAACGGAAACAGTGTAAAGGTTCTGCTCACCATACCCACGAGGCCACCAGAGCTGTGGGTTGTCTATATGTATATTCTTCGTGATATCTTCATTTAATATTCTATTTATAATTTCGTTTCCAACCGGATCTACTACTCTAACGTTTGCACTCAGCTGTCCCGTCTCTGATCCAGAACCAATATACTTCCGGGCAAATTCTATCTCCGGCTTTATATCAAGTTCCACTGAGTCCTGATCATGATGCTGCAGGATTTCAACAGAATCTATCCGTGCGGTATCAATTCCAAGCAAGCTGACCGGCCGCCATATTCCTGCATCTGGAAGATGTGCGCCCCAGTCCCAGCCAAACATGCAGTGAGCTTTTCTGATATGTACAAATCCGTTCATGGCATTCTCGGTTCCCCGTGTTGGAGCCTTCGCAAATGCATCTGCGATGAACTTTGTCGGCGAATAAAAATATACACTTAATATATTATCCGTCTGCTTCAGGGTATCCTTTACCGAATACTCCCATGTCCTGTGCATATTGTCGGCGTGTCCAAGCTTCACACCATTTAGCGTGATATCCGCAATGGTGTCCAGCCCTTCAAACCGAAGGATAACCTCATCCGATCCCAGCAGCTCATCATCACACGAAAAGCTGGTGCGGTACTCATAATCGTAATCCATCAGCTTCAGTGCTTCTATCTCATTGTCCTTCCAGAACGGATCTTCCATCTTGCCCGCCTGCAGCAGATCCCCATACACCGATCCCGGCACTGTCGCAATGATCCAATCGTCATCGCCTACGCGATGCATTTCCCAACTGTTGTTTACATCAATTTTTTTCATTTTTTCTCCACGGGGACGTTCCTACTACAGCATCTTCTCTGTCCACTCTTTTTCTTTAAATCCAGTCAGCATGAAACCTTCAGCAACGACAAGCGGTCTCTTCACCAACATGCCATTTGTCGCAAGAAGCTGCAACTGCTCATCCTCGCTCATGTCCGGAAGCTTGTCCTTCAGTTTCATCTCCTTATACAGCATGCCGCTCGTATTGAAGAATCTCTTGAGCGGAAGTCCACTCCTACCATACCATTTCTTAAGCTCATCATATGTAGGATTATCATCCACAATGTGGCGCTCCGTGTATTCGATCTTATTCTCGTCCAGCCATTTCTTTGCCTTCTGGCAGGTTGAACACTTTGGGTAACATATAAATTCCATGATTATCCTCCTTTTCTATTTAGCTTATTGATGCAAGCCTCAATTTCATCATATCAAGTTACTTAGTGATTTTCTCTCCAATATTTCTGACAAATGTCACACATCCCCATGTCATTTACTCTAAGTGGGAAAAAATACTTCTTTATGTTTCTTGAAAATACAGTGTTATATTCTCCATTGCCATCTCTCGAAGTAATCTTGTCCGGCATATCCGGGTTATAACCCATTGAGCCACAGCAAATGCAGGTATTCATCCATTTTGCCATCTTGGGGTATTGTTTCAGGTAGTTTAGGGCTTCGGTTTTTCTGTCCATGGAGTCTCCTTATCTTCTTTATCCTTTTTAGGCAATGCTAAATACTGCATTGGCTATATTACAGCCTCATTTTCTTTATGCTCATTTACAGAAAGATTTTCCATCAAATCTTCACCAATTTTATAGACAATCCACAACGAAACAGCATTGACATTTATACAAATATTGGCTATATGCTTCGCATTGACTGCTGGGAAGCCGAAAAGGATTTAAAAACCACACCCGGATCAGACTGTGCATTGACTTCACTTGCAGTCGATGAACCACTTGAATATGCGAGATTATATCTTGATGGCAATTTACAGATGTGGGTAGATGCAGAAGATTCATTAGAGTTATAAAATGCAA